>Ga0196970_1000033_pt1 | contig 248175 bp, 202 predicted proteins | sample S1v_513CmetaG_FD_148672 | JGI IMG/M metagenome (GOLD analysis project Ga0196970, IMG submission 148672) | Soil microbial communities from Anza Borrego desert, Southern California, United States - S1+v_5-13C | ecosystem: Environmental > Terrestrial > Soil > Desert | place: USA: California... | reverse complement strand
GACCCGTTGCAAGTCTCGTTCGCTCATCGTGATCCAGCCCATCGCCAGCCTCCCAGCCGTCGAAAACGGGATGGAAGACTGACACTTCTATGTTGCGCTGGACTGACATTTTAGCTTTGCGCCTACATAGAAAAGGCGCATAAGGGAAATTATGGAAAAAGCTGTTCTCTGCCCCTGGCTCAGATGTTCTGGCCGCCCGAGACCTCGATGCGCTGGGCAGTGACCCAGCGGTTGTCGGGACCGAGCAGGCTCGCCACGGCCGGGCCGATGTCGTCCGGCACACCGACGCGGCCAAGCGCCGTCATGGTGGCGAAGGCCTCGTTGTAGGCCGGAGTGTCGCGCACCGCGCCGCCGAGGAAGTCGGTCTCGATGGCTCCGGGCGCGATCGCATTTGCGGTGATGCCGCGGGCGCCGAGTTCCTTCGCCAGATAGTGGGTGAGGATTTCCACTGCACCCTTGGCCGCCGAATAGGCCGAGAATCCGGGAAAGGACACACGGGTCAGGCCCGAGGAGAAATTCACGATCCGGCCGCCGTCAGCCAGCAGCGGCAACAAGGCCTGGGTCAGGAAGAAGACGCCCTTCACATGGACGTTGAAGATCAGGTCGAACTGCGCTTCGGTCGTTTCGGCGAAACCGGCCATTTCCCCGTGGCCGGCGTTGTTGACCAGATGGTCGAAGCGGTCGCGGTCCCAGGTTCCAAGGGTAGAGCGGACACGCTCTACGAAGGCGGGGAAGCCGGAAATATCGGCGGTGTCGAGTTGCAGCGCGGCTGCCCGACGGCCAAGCGCCTGGATTTCGGACACGACGGCCTGTGCCTCCGCAGCCTGGCTGCGGTAGGTGAGGATCACATGCCCAGGCGGCAAAGAGTTCGTGTCTGCAGCGCCTTGATAACGGCCGGCTTTCCGCGTGAGAACGACTTCGTATATGTAGCGTCCATACCTCAGAGGCATGGCATCCGATGGAACTCCGTCATCTCCGGTACTTCGTCGCCGTGGCCGAGGAGGGCAGCCTCACGGTCGCCGCCGAACGGCGCCTGCACACCGCGCAGCCGTCGCTGAGCCGCCAGTTGCGCGATCTTGAGTTGGAGGTCGGTGCCCAGCTTTTCCTGCGGAGTTCCCGCGGCGTCGAACTCACGCCGGCCGGTCGCGCCTTCCTGGAGCACGCCCGGCTGTCGTTGCAGGCGGCGGCCGATGCCGTTGCCGCGGTACGGCGGGCCGTCCGGCAGCCCAAGCCCAGCTTCTCGGTCGGCTTTCTGACCGGCCAGGAGGTGGAGTGGCTGTCGCACGTCACCCAGATGCTCCGCGGCCACCTGAAGGATATCGATTTCCGGGTGTCGAGCGACTTCTCGCCCGATATCGGCGAAGCCATCCAGCGGGGGGAGATCGATCTCGGCTTCTGCCGGCTCGAACCGCAGCCGGATGTGTCCTACAAGGTCATCGCGCACGAGGCGATTGTGGTCATCCTGCCGAGGGATCATCCGCTGGCCGCCTGCTCCGCGATCGACGTGCGCGACATCGATCCGGCGTCTTTCATCGGCTACACCGACACACCGCATGTGCTGCGCGGCATCGTGGAACGCTATCTGCGGGACCGCGGCGTCGTGGTGTCGCCGGCCCATAAGCTTGACGGCATTGCCACGGGAATCTCGCTCGTGGCATCTACCGGCGGCATCACGCTGCTGCCCGCCTATGTCGAGACCCTGCTGCCGCGGTCGCTGGTGAGCCGGCCGCTCGCGGGCAACGCGCCGGTGATCGAGATCGCTGCGGGGTATCGGGCGGACAACCCCTCCCCCATCCTGCGGATCTTCCTGGAGAACATCGACCAGCTCATCGCCATCAAGGCGACCGGCACCGATCGCCTGAGCCGGGAAGCAAGGGAGCTTTGAACAATGAAATGCCCCGGGATCATGCAACGCCGCATGATCCCGGGGCTTGAGAGCCGTCACGCCTGAACCTTGGTGACGGGGCCGGGTTACCGCTCCGGCCGGGTGAAGAGCCGGAGGATCAGTGCGCCGATGGACGCGATGGTCGCCACCGCGATGACGCCGTTCCAGCCCCAGTATGCCAGCGCTTGGCTGCCCAGCGTCGCGCCGGCCGCCATGCCGATGAACATGCCCACCATCAGCACCGCGTTCAGGCGGCTGCGGGCGGCCGGGTCGATGCCGTAGACGATGGTCTGATGGGCTATCAGCGACGCCTGGACGCCAAGGTCGAAGCCGACGGCGCTCGCAACCAGCAGCCACAGGCGGCCACCCTCCGGGACCAGCGGCGACAGGAACATGGCGGCAAAGGACAGCGCGGCCAGACCGGCACCCAGCCGGGTCATCAGTTCCGGCCCGCGGCTATCGGCGATCCGACCGGCGACCGGCGCCACCAGCGCTCCCGCCGCACCGGCCAGACCGAAGGCGCCCGCCGCGGCGGCGCCCAGATGGAACGGCGCACCATGCAGCATGACCGCCAGCGTCGACCAAAAGGCGCTGAAGCCCACCGACAGCAGAGCTTGGGCGATTGCTGCACGGCGCAACGCCCGATGACGGCCCCACAGGACGGTCAACGATGCCAGCAGTTCCCCGTATCCAAGGCTGGTCGTCGGTGCGAAGCGCGGCAGGCCGCGCCACAGCGCCACACCCAGCAGCGCAATGCTGCCGGCCGCCGCCACGAACACGGCGCGCCAGCCGAAATGCTCGGCGATCAGGCCGCTGACCACCCGCGACAGCAGGATGCCCAACAGAAGGCCGGTCATCACCGTGCCGACCACCCGGCCGCGATGTTCCGCCGGGGCCAGCGTCGCGGCGGCGGGCACGATGTCCTGCGCCAGCGTCGCCGACAGGCCGAGGACCAGGCTCGCCGCCAGAAGGCCGGCGATGGACGGTGCGAAGCCCGCCGCCAGCAATGCCGCGACCAGCACCGCCGCCTTGGCCAGGATGATCCGGCGCCGGTCGAAACGGTCGCCCAGCGGCGCCAGCAACAGGATGCCGGCGGCATAGCCGAGTTGGGTCAGCGTCGGCACCCAGCCGACCGACCTGCCATCGGCCTGGATGTCGGGTCCGAGGATGCCCAGCATGGGCTGGCTGTAATAGAGCGATGCCGCCGCCAGACCGGCACCGGCGGCCAGCAGGAATACCAGCGGCCGGCTCAGCCCGGCACCGGCGGCCAGCAGGAATACCAGCGGCCGGCTCAGCCCGGCATCGGAGGACGCCGGCATCGTGGCTGCGGTGCTATGCACGGTTTGAATGGTCGTCATCGTGAGACCCTCTCAAGAAACTGAACGAGAGGGACTATGGCCGCGGGATAACTGGGACGGTAGCCGGATCAGGTGTAGATTTGCTATACGTTGAGCGTATGAACACAGACCTTCCGTTGGCCGGCAGCGACCGCATCGCCCTGCTGGAAACCTTCGTCCGCATCGTGGAGGCGGGCAGCCTGTCGGCTGCGGCGGCACAGCTCGGCAGCACCCAGCCGACGGTCAGCCGCCGCCTGCAACAGCTGGAGCGGATGCTGGGCGTCCGGCTGCTGCAGCGCTCCACCCACCGGATGGCGCTGACCGACGACGGAGCGCGCTGTTACGAGCGGGCAAAGGACCTGCTCGCCGGCTGGCAGATGCTGGAAAGCGACGTGCGGGGGGCGGACGACCAGCCGTCCGGCCATCTGCGGGTGGTGGCGCCGCATGCGTTCGGACAGCAACAGCTGATCGGGCCGGTGGCCGACTATCTGCAACGCTACCCGCGGATGACGGTGGAATGGCTGCTGCACGACCGCATGCCGGATTTCATCGGCGAAGGCATCGACTGCGCCATCCGTGTCGGCGAGGTCGGCGATCCGTCCGTCATCGCGCTGCGGTTGGCGGAGGTGCCGCGGATCGCCGTCGCCTCCCCTGCCCTGCTCGACGGCCGGCCGGTTCCTGTTCATGCGTCGGAACTGGCGGATTTGCCCTGGCTGGCACTGCGCACCTTTTATCGCGACGAGGTCACGCTGACCCATGCCGAAAGCGGCGAAGCGGTGACCTTCCCGATCCGCCCACGCCTGTCCACCGACGGGTTGCAGGCGATCCGTAACGCGGCGCTTCGCGGGCTGGGAGCGGCCATCGGATCGCAATGGGCGCTGGTGGAGGATCTGACGGCCGGCCGGCTGGTCCATTTGGCGCCGGACTGGCGGGCGGCGGCGCTGCCGGTGCATCTGGTCTATCCGCCGGCCCGGCACCAGCCGATCCGCCTCCGACGCTTCATCGAGGCGATGCGCGTCGCGGTGCCCCTCGCCTTCCGGACGATCCAGGCACCGTGACGGCACACCCCATGCTCAAGCGGCGCGGACGGTGGAGAGGAAGTCCTCGACCTCGCTGCGCAGCTTGACGGTCTCGCGCACCAGACCACTGGCGGCTTCCAGCACGCCCGACGCGGCTGCGCCGGTCTGCCCGACGGTCTGGGCGACGCCGGCGATGTTGCTGTTGACCTCCGCCGTATGGCGGGCGGCCTGCTGGATGTTGGCGCCGATGTCCTTGGTGGCGGCGCTCTGCTGTTCCACCGCCGAGGCGATGGCTGTTGCGATGTCGCTGACCGAGGTGATGGTGGCGCCGATGCCCTGCACCGCCGTCACCGTGCTGCCGGTGAACTGCTGGATTTCCAGCACCTTGGCCTGGATGTCGTCGGTGGCGCGGGCGGTCTGGTTGGCCAGCGCCTTCACCTCGCTCGCCACGACGGCGAAGCCCTTGCCGTGCTCGCCTGCGCGCGCCGCTTCGATGGTGGCGTTCAGCGCCAGCAGGTTGGTCTGGCCGGCGATGGCGTTGATCAGTTCCACCACCTGCCCGATCTCCTGGGCGGCCGAAGCCAGGCTCTGGATCATGCCGTCGATCTTCGCCGCCTCGTCCACCGCGCGGCCGGCGACGGAGGTGGACATCGTCACCTGACGGCCGATCTCGGCGATGGAGGCGAACAGCTCCTCCGTCGCGGCGGCGACGGTGTTGACGTTGCTGCTGGCCTGCTCGGAGGCCTGCGACACCGCATGCGCCTGGGTGCCCGACCGCTCGGCGGCACCGGCCATGCCGGTGGCGGTGCTTTCCATCTGATGGGACGCCGCGGCGACGGCGCCCACCACGCCCATCACGCGCGCCTCGAACCGGGCGGCCATGTCGAGCAGGGCGGCGCGGCGTTCGGCGTCGGTGCGCTCCTTCTGTGCCTCGGCCTCGGCCTGCAGGCGGCGCACCTCCAGGCCGTTGCGCTTGAACTCCTCCAGCGCGCGGGCGAGCGTGCCGACCTCGTCCCCACGGTCCTGGTGGCCGATGGCGACCGACAGATCGCCGGTGGAAATGCGGTTGGTGGCCTTGGTCAGCTGCAGGATGGGCGTGGTGATGCGCCGGCCGATCCAGACGGCGAGGCCGAGACTGATCGCGGCCAACGTTGCGATCACGGCGGCGATGTTCAGCATGGTCTGCAGGCGCGCAGCGGCCACGGTGTCGAGATAGACGCCGGAGCTGACGACCCAGCCCCAGCCCTTGGTCAGCTTGGAATAGGCCGACTTCTCCACTGGATCGCTCGATCCCGGCTTGGGAAAGAAGAAGGAGGAATAGCCGCCGCCGGATTCGGCCGCCGCGATCTCGTCGCGCACGAACAGCCGGCCGGTCTTGTCGGTGCTGTCCCACATGGCCTTGCCTTCGACCTGCGGGTTCAGGTGGGCCAGGATGTTGCCCTTGCGGTCGAGGATCAGCGCATATTCCGTACCGTCGTAGCGGGCCGACCGCGCGATGTCGAGCGCCAGCTTCTGCGCGTCGGCGACCGGCAGCTCGCCGGACGCGGCCCGCTGTTCGAACCGCTCGATGATGGAGGTGACCATCTCAACCGCGACGCGGGCGCGGGCTTGGCGCTCCTCCATCATCACGGTGCCGAGCGACCTTGCGGTCATGGCCCCGGCGCCGACCAGCGCCAGGACGGTGATCAGGGGCAGCAGCAGCAGGCGCCCCCGGATGCCACGCAATGCGGAAATCATGTCTCTGTTGTCCCCGGCGACTGGCTTTTTGCGGCATGGGTCTCGGCCGCGCCGTGGCCGGACCCGCCGGAACGGCCGAACCGGCGCCGCACCCGCAGGGGCAGCACCGGCCGGACCGCTTACACACTCATATCGCGTGATCTTTCACAGATGGTTTACACGCTGCACAAAACCGGTCAGCGATTCACCACCTTGGGCGGGAGGGCGTAGACCAGCAGGGCGCCGAGCAGGAGGCAGCCGGAGAAGAACCACAAGGCGGCGCTGCTGCTGCCGGTCAGGTCGATGACGATGCCGATCAGCGAGTTGCTGACCAGACCGGCGATGCTGGCGAGCGAGATCGCCATGGCGAAGCCGGTGGCCGCCGCAGTGCCCTTCAGGAAGGTGGCCGGCAGGCTGAAATAGGCGGGAAGCGGCCCCAGAACGCCGACCGACGCGACGGTGAACAGCGCCACGGTGGCGACGAGGTTGTCGGCGAAGAAGGTGCTGGTCGCCATGGCGGCCGAGGCGGCCAGGAAGGGGATGATGATGTGCCAGCGGCGCTCGCGCATCCGGTCGGAACTGGCGCCGATCAGCAGGATGCCGACCACCGCGACGATGTTGGGGATCATCGTCAGCAGGCCGATGTGGAACGGATCGATCACGCCGGTCTTGCGGATGAAGGTGGGCAGCCAGAAGCCGATGGCGTAGGCGGTCAGCAGAATGGCGAAGTCGATGCCGCCCAGCATCCAGACCTTCAGGTTCAGCAGCCCTTCCTTGAAGCTGTGACCGGCATGCTTGGCATCGGCATCGTCGCCGTGCAGGTCGGCGGCCAGCCGGGCCTTCTCATCCCCGGACAGCCACTTGGCATCCTTGTAGGAGTTGGGCAGCGCCACGAAGGTCAGGAAGCCCAGGAGCACGCTGGGCAGCGCTTCCAGCAGGAACAGCCACTGCCAGCCGCGCAGGCCCTGGACATTGTCAAAATGGCTCATGATCCAGCCCGACAGCGGGCCGCCGATCACGCTGGACAGCGGCAGGCCGATGACGAACAGCGCCATGATGCGGCCGCGGCGGTAAGTCGGGAACCATAGCGTCAGGTAATAAAGCACGCCGGGCAGGAAGCCGGCCTCGGCGGCGCCCAGAAGGAAACGGACGATGTAGAACTGCGTCGGCGTGGTGACCAGCATGGTCGCGGCCGACAGCAGGCCCCAGGTGATCATGATGCGGGCGATCCACAGCCGCGCGCCGACCTTGGTCAGCACGAGATTGCTCGGCACCTCGAACAGGATGTAGCCGACGAAGAACAGGCCGGCGCCCAGACCATAGGCGGCCTCGCTGAACTGCAGGTCGCCCATCATCTGCAGCTTGGCGAAGCCTATGTTGATGCGGTCGAGATAGGCCGCCAGATAGCAGAAGCAGAGGAAGGGAATGAGGCGCCAGGTGATCTTCTTGTAGAGTTGGTCCGCATCGACGGACTGCGCCGCGCCCAAAGCTGCATTGGGTGCGGCATTCGCTGTTGTCGTCTGGGCATAGGACATGTCGTCTGTCTCCTTACGCTGATCGCGTTGTGAACCCGTCCTGTTTTTTCATGCCGGCGCCGCCTGTCTCGGGTGCGGCGCCGGGTGTTGGCCCCAGTTTTGTTTTTTATTGGTCCTGAACTGCTCATCCCCCCCTCCCCCCGCTCACGCGCAAACTTCGTTTGCGCTGACGCGACAGGCGGACCTTTGGTCCGCCGAAAGCGGGGAGAGGGTCGGGGTGAGGGGGATGCATGGCATGGATTTTCGGGAAGTCACGCGGTGCGACCCCCTCACCCTAACCCTCTCCCCGGGGGGAGAGGGGATATCCCCGCCCTTCATCGATTGAACTGTGCAAGCGCCTCCTGCTTGTTCACCACATCGCCGTATTTGCTGTCGATGTCGAACAGGTTGGCCTCATGAGGACCGTCGTGGCGGTCGCCGACGCACTCGCGCACCACGATGGTGCGGAAGCCGTGCTGGACCGCATCGACGGCGGTGGCGCGGATGCAGCCGCTGGTGGAGCAGCCGGTCAGCACCACCGTGTCCACCCCCATCGCGTGAAGCATCGGCGCGAGGCTGGTGCCGAAGAAGGAGCTGGCATACTGCTTGGAGATCACCACCTCGTCGGGCCTCGGCATGACCTCCGGGCAGAAGGCGGCGAGCGGGTTGCCCTCCACCATGTCCTTCATCACCGGGGCCTTGCGCACCCACATGCCGCCATCGGCGAAATGGCCGGGATGGTAGCGGATGTTGGTGTGGACGACCGGAATGCCGGTGCGGCGGGCGGCGTCCAGCAATTCCACCGTCTCCGCCACCGCGCTCACCACGCCGGGGGCGTAGAGCGGCGCGCCTTCGGTGGTGTAGCCCTGCATGAAGTCGATCACCAGCAGGGCCGGCCGCTCGCCGAAGCCGATCCGGTTGCCCCAGACGCCCTTGTAATTGTCGGATGCGCTCTGCCCGTCGGTCATGCGCCTCACTCCTCAGTAAGCACCGGACAGCAGGGCGCCGGCGCCGGGCACGACCGGCTCCAGCTTCAGCGCCTTCAGCATGGCGTAGGTCGTGGCGATGGCGGCGGTCAGCACCGGCTTGCCGGTTTCCGCCTCCACCCGCGGCACCACCGGCAGCGACGGCATCTGCACGCAGGCGGACAGGACGACCACGTCCACGCCATCCAGGTTCATGCCGCGCACGATGTCCGGCAGGTTGTTGGGGTCGTGGCGGGCGACGTCGAGGTTGTCGGGGATCTCCAGCGCGCGCCAGTCCTGCACCTCGAAGCCTTCGGCGCGGATGTAATCCACCACCAGTTCGGTCAGCGGGCGCATGTAGGGGGCGACGATGGCGATGCGCTTGGCGCCCATCACCTTCAGCCCGTCGACCAGGGCGCCGGCGCTGGTGACCACCGGGGCCGGCGCGTTGTTCTCCAGCGTCTTGCGGGCAAGCCGCGCCTCGGAATCGCGGTGGTAGCCGAGACCCATCGACATGATGGCGACGAGGCAGGCATAGCCCAGCACATCGACACGGGCGTCCGACAGCTCGACGGCGCAGCGGTCGGATTCGGCGTCCATCGCCGCCAGTTCTTCCTTCCTGACCGTCTTCATCCGCATGCGGGCGGAATGGAAGGTGAAGCGTTCCGGGCGGATCGCCTGACGCGCGGTCAGCATGGCCGGAATTTCCGTTTCCATGGTGACGTTGGAGCTGGGGACGATCTGGCCGATGCGGTACAGCGAAGACATGCGGGTGGTTCCTATCAATCAGGCGAGCGGGCCGGGGATTTGGGTGCCGAGGCTGTCGCCGAAGGCGGCGAGGAAGCCGTCGAGGTCATCCCAGGGGATCATGTGCCCGGCATTGGGGACGCGGGCGATGCGGATGGCGGGCTGGAGGCGGGCGATCTCCTCCTCGTCCTCCGGCTGGATCACGCCGCCGCGGCCGGCGACGATCAGCAGGGACGGGACCGGCAGCTTCGGCAGGTCGGCATGGATGTCGTCCTGGTGGAAGCCCTCATAGGTCCGGACGATGGCCGGCTCGTAGCAGGTGTGCAGCCATTCCGCGCGCAGACGAAGCTGATCCTCCGTCCAGGTCGGGCAGAAGGCGCGCATGGCGTCGGCATCCATGCCCTTCAAAGACTGGCGGATCGAATCGACGTACCAGGGCAGGCCGCTGGGATAGGGCCGGCGGCCGGGGCCGGAGACCGGCGGATCGATCAGCACCAGTTGGCGCAGCCCCTTCGCATCGCTGCGCACCGAAGCGCGGATGGCGAAGCGGGCGCCCATGGAATGGCCGACAAGGACGTAATCGGTCAGGCCCAGCGCAGCGACGAAGGCGTTCACGTCGTCGGCGCAGGCATCGATGCCGTAATCCAGATGCGGCCCGCTTTCCGACAGACCGCGCCCGCGCACGTCCAGCACATAGGTGTCGAACTGCTGCCCGAAGCGCTCGGCGACGAAACCCCAGGTGACGGCCGGGCTGGTGATGCCCGGGATCAGCACGATGGCCGGGCGGCCGGCATGTCGCTCGCCGCCGTAACGCAGGTAATGCTGGCGGATGCCGTTGGCCTGGACATTGGCGCCGTAGAGGAAGGTCGAGGCGGTCATGCCGTGATGCCTTCGCGCAGCGGCTGCTCATAGACGTCGTAGCCGAAGACCCAGGCGGGATCCTCCTGCGTGCGCAGGAAGGTGTTGGCGTTGGACACCGCCTGCACCCGCGTTGCGCGGTCCTTGCGGTTGGCCTCGTACAGCGCGAAGGCGGTGCGGTAGTCGGTCAGGCCGGTCTCGCTCAGGCAGCGCGTCAGCATCGCCGCGTCCTCGATCGCCATGCCGGCGCCCTGGGCCATGTGCGGCTTCATCGGGTGGCAGGCATCGCCCAGCAGGACCAGCCGGCCGCGGCTCCACAGCGGCAGCGGGTTGCGGTTGCGCAGCGGCCATTTGGTGACCTCTTCCGTGCACTCGATCAGCGCCTGGACGGTCGGGTGATAGCCCTGGAAGGCCTCGAACATCTCCTCGCGGCTGCTGTCGACGAAGGCCTCCTGGAAGTCCCAGGCCGGGTGCGGCACGCCGGTGACGTAGTAGTATTCGTCGCGCTTCCCGGTGGTGAAATAGACCATCATGTGACGGTCCTCGGTCCACCACTTGATGCAATCCTCGAAGGTCAGGTCGTATTTGGCCAGCTGGTCGCCGCGGATCAGCGCGCGGTGCGCGACCCAGCCGCTGTAGTTCGGCGCTTCGACGCCCAGCAGGGCCTCGCGGATGCGGGAGTTGATGCCGTCGGCACCGATGACGATGTCGGCACACGCCTCGGTCCCGTCGGCGAAGGTCAGATGCACGTCGTCGCCGCTGTCGGTGATCGTCTCCAGCCGCTTGTCGAAATGGACGGAGCCGGGGGCAAGCGTGTCCATCTGCAGCAGATGCATGTCGCCGCGGTGGACGGTGACGTAGGCGGCGCCGTATTCGCGCTTGGCGAAATCACCCAGCGGGATGCGCGACAGGTAATCGCCGGTGAAGCCGTCGCGGCTGAACCAGAAGTCCGGCTTGGAGCCCATCGCCTCCAGCGGCTTTTCGATGCCGAGCCGGCGGAACACCTTCATCACGTTGGGACCGACATGAATCCCCGCGCCCAGCCGGGAGAATTCAGGTGCCTGTTCGTAGACATCCACCTGGAACCCGGCCTGCTGCAGAAGCCCGGCGGCGGCGGCTCCGCCCAGGCCGGCTCCGACAATGGCGATTCTCTGAGTCTTTCCCATGGGTATGGCCCTTTGCTGACGTGGGGGTGTTCGGTCGGCGCCGCCGAAGGGCTCGCGACCGGATGCAAGGGTGCGGGAGGAGTGTCCGGGGGCTTCTCGCCCCGGCTCCGGCCGTCGACCGTTGCATTGAACTCGATATGAAGTGTGTACGCTGTTTCAACTTGCCACGCAACACAATTCGTCATACAACGCTACTCAGGCTTTGCCGGGCCGTCAGGGCCGTTTGCGGCGCGGAGTGACCACGATTTAGCCTTGCTTAGCCTCATTTTAAGTCACGGTTGCCTATTTAGCACTCATATCGACACAGCAACAGCGAAGGGCTTACCCCCACACTGTTCATGGTCGAATTAAGCTTATACGCTCTATATATCCTGGTCAGCCCGCTGCGATGACAGCGGATGTCCACCCGGAAACACGGCCCGGATCGCGTTTTCAGCGGCTGCGGCCACCAAGGTTGGGAGAGATGACATGCCGGTGAGCGATCGCGAACTGACGCAGATGTTCGAACGGGTTCTGACCCTGTCCAAGGTGGACAAGACCCAAAGCGTCGCTGTGCTTAAGAGCGACTATTCCAACCCGCGCATCGTGCGTGCCGCGATGGACGCGGCCCAGCGCCTGGGGGCGAACGTGTACGGGGTCGAACTGCCGGCCTTCAACCACCCGCGCGCCATGGGCATGGACATGACCGCCTATTGCGGCGACACGCCGCTGACCGGCAACCTCGCCGCCCAGCGCGCGCTGGAGGCGGCCGACCTGATCGTCGACACCATGATGCTTCTGCATTCGCCGGAGCAGGAGCAGATCCTGAAGACCGGCACCCGCATCCTGCTGGCGGTCGAACCGCCGGAGGTGCTGGCCCGCATCATGCCGACGGAAGAGGACAAGATTCGCGTCAACGCCGCGGCGGAAAGGCTGAAGCGCGCCCGCTCCATCGCCGTGACCTCCAAGGCCGGCAGCGATTTCCGCGCGACTCTCGGCCAATATCCGACGGTGACCGAATACGGCTTCGCCGACGAGCCCGGCCGCTGGGACCATTGGCCGAGCGGCTTCCTGTTCTCCTGGCCGGACGAAGGCAGCGCGGAAGGCACACTGGTGCTCGACGTCGGCGACATCCTGCTGCCCTTCAAGACCTATGTGCGCGAGAAGGTGACGCTGGAGATCGAGGAAGGCTTCATCCGCCGCATCCATGGCGGGTTCGAGGCGGAATACCTGCGCGACTACATGGCCTATTTCAAGGATCCGGAGGTCTACGGCATCTCCCACATCGGCTGGGGCCTGCAGCCGCGGGCGCAATGGACGGCGATGGGCCTGCACGACAAGAACGACGGCATGTGCATGGACGCCCGGGCCTTCTACGGCAACTTCCTGTTCTCCACCGGCCCGAACACCGAGGTCGGCGGCAGCCGCAAGACCCCCTGCCACATGGACATCCCCTTGCGCGGCTGCGACATCCTGCTGGACGGCGAACCGGTGGTGCTGGCCGGCGACGTGGTGGCGCCGGAAGCCTCCAGGGCATGATCTCCGGCTTGAACGGCGGCATGAAGGGCGGGGCGAGCCCGAAAGCCCGCCGCCCTTCCCTGCCCCCGCCGCCGCTGCTATCGTTCGCCACACACCCGGTCCACCGCATGTTGTCCCCGATGTCCCAAGACCTGCTGCCCGAAGACGGTCACAAAGCTGGCCCCGGAGAGGCGGATTACGTCTTTTCCGACCAGATCGGCCATCTGCTGCGGCGGGCCTATCAGCGGCACCTCGCCATCTTCCAGCGCAACGCCTGCGACCCTCAGCTGACCTCGGTGCAGTTCGTCACGCTCTGCGCCATCCGCGACAACGGGCCGAGTTCGCTGATCGAGCTGGTGAAGTCCACCGCCATCGATCAGGCGACGATCCGCGGCATCGTCGACCGGCTGAAGGCGCGCGGGCTGATCAGCCAGACCTCCGACGCGCAGGACCGGCGCAAGGTCATCAACTGCCTGACAGACGAGGGGCGGCAGCTGCTGGAGGACATGGTCCCCTGCGCCAAGCGGATCAGCGAGTTGACCATGGGACAGCTGAACCCGGCGGAACGGCTGGCGGTCACCCATGTCCTGCAGAAGATGATCACGCAGGACGGGGAGGAGTAACCCACCGCAGGATGGCCGACAGGCCATTCCCCTCGCGAATGCCGCGGGGATGCGGGACCTATCGTACCGGACGGACGCTTTATGGAAAAGACCATCGCGCTGCGGGTGAATGGCCGCGCCGTCTCGGTGACGGCGATGGCCGATACGCCGCTGCTCTACATCCTCCGCAACGATCTGGCCCTGAACGGGCCGAAATACGGCTGCGGGCTCGGCGAATGCGGGGCCTGCACCGTCATCCTCGACGGCGTCGCCGCGCGCTCCTGCGTCATCCCGCTGGCGGGGGCGGAGGGGCGCGAGGTGGTGACACTGGAGGGGCTGGGCAGCAGCACCGCCCCGCACCCGGTCCAGCAGGCGTTCATCGACGAGCAGGCCGCCCAGTGCGGCTATTGCATGAACGGCATGATCATGACCGCCAAGGCGCTGCTCGACCGCAACCGGAACCCGACGATGGACGAGGTGCGCCGCGCCCTGTCCGGCAACCTGTGCCGCTGCGGCACCCATGTCGAAATCCTGCGCGCCGTTATGCGGGCTGCGCGGCTTCTCTCCTCCCCCGGAGCACATCATGACGATCAACCCAACGCCCGAATTGCAGTCCCAGCCGACGCCGACGCGTGCGGAGCTGATGGCGGCGACCGGCGTCCTGCTGATCGTTGACGAGATCCAGCCGCCCTCCGGCCCGGTCGCCAAGGGTGGCACCGCGACGTCGAAGCCGCCGGAAATGGCGCTGTTCCTGGCGGTGCGCGACGACGGGCAGGTCTTCGCCTTCAACGGCCATGTCGATCTCGGCACCGGCATCCAGACGGCGCTGACCCAGATCGTCGCGGAAGAACTGGATCTGCGGATGGATCAGCTGCGCATGGTGCTGGGCGACACCGGCCGTGCGCCCAACCAGGGCGCCACCATCGCCAGTGCCACCATCCAGATTTCGGCGGTCCCCTTGCGCAACGCCGCGGCGGAGGCGCGCCGTTATCTGCTGGAGCGCGCCGCCGCCCTGTTCGGCGTGCCGGTGGGTGAATTGCGCGTGGATGAGGGCGTGGTGATCGCAGGAGACGGCAACCGCCGCATCTCCTACGGGGAGCTGGTGCGGGGCGAGCGGGTGGAACTGCGCATCAGCGGCAAGGCCCCGCTGAAGGCACGCGAGCAGTACAAGCTGGTCGGCAAGGGCGCACCGCGCGTCGACATCCCGGCCAAGGCGACCGGCGAATTCTCGTATGTGCACGACCTGCGCCTGCCGGGGATGCTGCATGGCCGGGTGGTCCGCCCGCCCTATGCCGGCATCGACAGCGGCGAGTTCGTCGGCAACAGCCTGGAGAGCATTGACGAAAGCTCCATCGCCCACATCCCCGGCGTCATCAAGGTGGTGGTGCTGCGCGACTTCGTCGGCGTGGTGGCGGAGCGGGAGGAGCAAGCGATCAAGGCCGCGCGCGAACTGAAGATCACCTGGAGGCCCTGGACCCGCAAGCTGCCTGACCTGTCGAACCTCGCCCAGGCGCTGCGCGAGAATCCCAGCACGCCGCGCAAGGTGCTGGACAAGGGCGACGTCGATGCCGCGCTCGCCACCGCCGACCAGCGGATGACGCGCACTTATGTCTGGCCCTACCAGATGCACGGCTCCATTGGTCCGTCCTGCGCGGTGGCTGACTGCAATGCGGACCGCGCCACCGTCTGGTCCGGCACCCAGAACCCGCATCTGCTGCGCGCCGACCTCGCCTGGCTGCTGGAATGGCCGGAGGAGCGGATCGACGTGGTGCGGATGGAGGCGGCCGGCTGCTATGGCCGCAACTGCGCCGACGACGTGGCGGCGGATGCGCTTCTGCTGTCGCAGGCGGTCGACCGTCCGGTGCGCGTCCAGCTGACCCGCGAGCAGGAGCATCTGTGGGAGCCGAAGGGCACCGCGCAATTGATGGAGATCGATGGCGGCATCAGCGCCGACGGCGGCATCGTCGCCTACGATTTCGCCACCAGCTACCCATCGAACGGCGCGCCGACTCTGGCGCTGCTGCTGACCGGGCGTGTCGATCCGGTGGCCGCCGTGTTCGAGATGGGCGACCGCACCTCCATCCCGCCCTATGATTACGAGAACATGCGGGTGGTCATCAACGACATGGCCCCCATCGTCCGCGCTTCCTGGATGCGCGGGGTGTCGGCGATGCCCAACAGCTTTGCCCATGACAGCTACATCGACGAGCTGGCCTTCGCCGCCGGGGTCGATCCGGTGGAATTCCGCCTGCGCCACCTGCGCGAGGACGAACGCGCCGCCGACCTGATCCGCGCCGTCGCCGGCCGCGCCGGCTGGCAGCCTCGCACGGTACCGCAGCAGACCCCGCCCGAGGGCGATGTTCTGCGTGGCCGCGGCTTCGCCTATGCCCGCTACATCCACAGCAAGTTCCCCGGCTTCGGCGCCGCCTGGGCCGCCTGGGTGGCGGACGTGGCGGTGGACCGCAAGACGGGCGAGATCGCGGTGACCCGCGTGGTGGTCGGCCATGATGCCGGGCAGATGATCAACCCCGACGGCGTGCGCCACCAAATCCACGGCAACGTCATCCAGTCGACCAGCCGCGTGCTGAAGGAACAGGTGGAATTCGAGGAGTCGGTGGTCGCCGCCAAGGAGTGGGGCGGCTACCCGATCATGACCTTCCCGGAGGTGCCGGACATCGACGTGGTGATGATGCCGCGCGAGAACGAGCCGCCGCTGGGATCGGGCGAATCCGCCTCCGTCCCCAGCGCGGCGGCCATCGCCAACGCCATCTTCGACGCCACCGGCATCCGCTTCCGCGAGTTGCCGATCACGGCCGAGCGGGTGCGCGAGGCGCTGAATGGCCCGTCCGAACCGGTCCCGCCCTCCCCGCCGGAAGCGATGAAGCCGCGCAAGCGCGGCTGGAAGGCGTGGCTCGGCGCATCGCTGACCGGTTTATGCGGGGTGATGATCGGCATGGCGAGCAGCGCCCTGCCCTTCCGCGCCGAAATCGCCCCGGTGTCGCCGCCGTCGGCCGGGCTGTGGTCGACCGCCACCATCGAACGCGGGCGGCAGCTGGCGGCGCTCGGCGACTGCGCGGTCTGCCACACGGTAGAGAATGGTGCGACCAATGCCGGCGGCCGGCCGTTCGAGACGCCGTTCGGCACCGTCTACAGCACCAACATCACACCGGATCCGGACAGCGGCATCGGGCGCTGGTCCTTCGCCGCCTTCGACCGGGCGATGCGCGAGGGGATCAGCCGCGATGGCCGGCATCTCTACCCGGCCTTCCCCTACACCGCCTTCCGCAACATGACCGACGACGACATGCAGGCGCTCTACGCCTACATGATGACGCAGCCGCCGGTGCGCAGCGGGACGCCGGCCAACACCATGCGTTTCCCCTTCAACCTGCGCCCGATGATGGCGGGGTGGAACACCCTGTTCCTCAACCGCGAGACCTACAAGCCGGACCCGCAGAAGACTGCGGAATGGAACCGCGGCAACTATCTGGTCAACGGGCTCGGCCACTGCGCCGCCTGCCACAGCCCTCGCAATGCCTTGGGGGCGGAGAAGCTGGGCGAGGCCTTCCTGGCCGGCGGCACCGTCGATGGCTGGGAAGCGCCGGCCCTGACCGCGCTGTCCAAGGCGCCGAAGCCCTGGACGGAGGATGACCTGTTCACCTACCTGCGTACCGGCTTCTCCCAGCGCCACGGCGTCGCCGCCGGCCCGATGGCCGCGGTGGTGCATGAGCTGTCCACCGTCCCCGAAGCGGATGTGCGGGCGATGGCGGTCTATCTCGCCTCGCTCGGCAGCGATGTGGGCGGCGATGCGGTGGAAACGCCGGCGCTCACCCCGGCACCCGTGAGTTCCGCGAATGGAGAGCGCATCTTCAATGGTGCCTGCCAAGCCTGCCACAGCGACGGCAACGGACCGACGCTGTTCGGCGTCAGCCCGTCTATGGCGGTGAACAGCAACGTCCACAGCGACAGCCCCGACAATCTGGCCCGCGTCATTCTGCACGGCATCCAGAACCCGGCGACCCGCGACCTCGGCTATATGCCGGCCTTCCGCGACAGCCTGTCCGACAAACAGGTTGCCGATCTGATGGCGTATCTGCGCGGCCGCTTCGCTCCGGACAAGCCGGCCTGGACGGACATTGCGACCGTGGTGGCGAAGGCGCGGGCCAATCCGGGAACGCACTGACGCGGGCGCATGCGATGTCGCATACCGTGCTGGCGCAAAGTCCAGGCGCCCATGATCCTGCGGCATCCGCCGAGATGGCGGTTCGGCGTGCTGTACCCAAACCCCCGTATAGTATGCGGGACGCTCGGCGCGCCATAGAGTCTGTCCATGGCCGGCTTTGTGGCGCAGTGGCGCTGTCGCGGTGCGGCCTGTCTCCGGATCGGCCGCGAGGATGCCATGAGCCTGATCGATACCCGCAAACACCAGATGCTGCCGACGCTGAATGCCGGACAGCTCGAAACCGTCCGCCGATTCGCCGGCTCCAGCCCGAGACGCTTCAGCCCCGGTGAAGCGGTGTTCAATGTCGGCGACCGCCACCCGCCGGCATGGTTCGTCCTGCGGGGCGACATCGAGGTGATGCATCGCAACGGGCTTGGGCACCAGGGCGTGATCGCGACGATCGAACCCGGCCAGTTCACCGGGGAAATCAGCCAGCTCGGCGGCCGTCCGTCGCTGGCCATGGGGACGGCCGGTCCGGACGGGTGCGAAGCCTTCCCCTGCGATACCGCCCATCTGCGTGCGCTGCTGGTCGGGTCGGCGGATATCGGCGAAATCGTTCTGCGCGCCCTGATCCTGCGGCGGGTCGGTCTGTTGGAGACGGCCGATGCCGGTTCGGTGCTGGTCGGGCGTCACGACGCCCCCGAAACGGTCGAGCTTCAGAACTTCCTGCTCCGCAACGGGCATCCCTGCTCCGTCCTCGATCCCGGGCAGGATGCCGAGGCGCGCGACCTGCTGGACCGGGCGGGGATCGCCGACGAAGACATGCCGCTGATGATCTGCCCCGATGGCATGATCCTGCGCCGGCCGAGCAATGCCCAGGCCGGTGCCGCGCTGGGCCTGACGCCGGTCCTCGATCCAAAACGGGTGTATGATGTGGCCGTGGTCGGGGCGGGACCCGCCGGACTGGCCGGCGCGGTCTATGCCGCTTCTGAGGGCTTGTCCGTCCTGGTGCTCGACGGCCGGGCCATCGGTGGGCAGGCGGGAGCCTCCGCTCGCATCGAGAACTATTTGGGCTTTCCGACCGGCATCTCAGGTCAGGCGCTTGCCGGCAGGGCCTTCAATCAGGCGCAGAAGTTCGGCGCCGAGATCGCCATCCCGGTTCAGGTGGGCGTGATCGAGCCTGCCGAAGGCGGTCCGTTCCGCATCCATGTCGGTGGCGGAACCGGCGAACAGGAGACCGTCATGCAGGCCCGGACGGTGGTGATCGCCTCGGGGGCACGATACCGGCGGCCGGACATTCCGGATCTGGAGGTATTCAAGGGCGCGGGCGTGTCCTATTGGGCGTCCCCCGTCGAAGCGAAGCTGTGCCGCGGGCAGGAGGTTGTCCTGATGGGGGGAGGAAACTCCGCCGGGCAGGCGGTGGTCTTCCTCGCGCCATTCGTCGAGACGCTCCATCTCGTCATACGGGGCGGCGGGCTTGAAGCGTCTATGTCGCGCTATCTGATCGACCGGATCATGGACCTGCCGAATGTGGAGCTGCATACCGGCAGCGAAATCGTCAAGCTGGAGGGCGATGCCTCGGCCGGGCTCTCCGCCGTCACGCTTCGGCACCGGGCGACCGGCGTGGGTCGCCAGTTGGCCGCGCGCCATCTGTTTCTGTTCATCGGAGCGGACCCGAACACCGCATGGCTGGAGGGGCGCGTCGCCCTGGATGCGAAAGGGTTCGTTCTGACCGGTGACGCTACGCCGGTCAATGGGGCCCGGCCCCTTCCGCTGGAGACGAGTTGCCCCGGCCTGTTCGCCATCGGCGATGTCCGGGCCGGCTCGACCAAGCGGGTCGCCGCCGCGGTGGGGGAAGGCGCCGCCGTCGTCGCGCAGATCCACGGCGTCCTGTCGCGGATGTCGGAAGCCGAGGCGCAGAAGCGATAGACTATCCGCGTGGCTAGTCTCCTGCCGCCATCGCACGCGTCAGCACGTCGAACACCCGCGGGTCCTCCATCTGGGCGACATTGAAGCGCAGGAACGCCGAAGCCGAGCGGGTCACGCTGAAGACGTCTCCGGGCGCGAGAACCACGTTTTCGCGCAAGGCCGCACGGGCGACATCGGCGGCGTTCCGGCCGTCGGGCAGGCTGCACCACAGATAGAATCCGCCGCGCGGCATCAGCCATGGATGCAGGCCAAGCGCGTCCAATTTAGCCGCAACCTCGCGGCGGCTCCGCGACAGCCGTCGGCGTAGGGCGTCGAGATGCTTGCGATAGCTGCCGTCGCTCAAGGTCGCCAGGACGAGTTCGGCGGCGACGGGACTGGGGCCGCCGAAACTCGTCGCAACCTGCAGATCGACCAGCGCCTCCACCCAATCCTGCCGGGCCGCGATGTAGCCGCAGCGGATCGACGCGGACAGCGTCTTGGAAAAGCTGCCGATGCGGATGACCTGGGCCAGCCCGTCGAGGACGGCCAGCCGCGGCGACGGCTCATGCTCGAACCCGGCGAAGATGTTGTCCTCGACGATGGTGAGATCGTGAGCGGCGGCGGCGCCGAGCAGCTTGTGTGCGGTTTGCGGCGACATCGTCGCGCCGGTCGGGTTGTGGAGCGCCGAGTTGGTGATGTAGAGTCTTGGCCGATGCGCCGTCAGGGCTTCGGTGAACAGGGCCACATCGGGTCCATTCCTCGTATAGGGAACACCGACGATCCGGGCCTGATGGGCGCGAAGCAGCGCCTGGAAATTGAAGTAGCAGGGGTCGTCGACGAGCACCGCGTCACCGGGGCGCAACAGAAACCGGCAGATCAGGTCGATGGCCTGGGTTCCGGAGCCGGTCAGAAGGATTTGATCGGCGCCCGCCGATATCCCTTCGTCCGCGAATTGGCGGGCGAGCAGACGGCGCAGGGATAGCGATCCGCGCGTGCCGCCATAGTCCGCCAGCACGGCATCGTCGGCAGTCGCGAGACGGCGGATCGCCCGGCGGATCGCGGCGTTCGGCATCCAGTCGGCCGGCAGCCAGCCGCATCCCGGCTTCGGGACCCCTGCCGCCGCATCGAGCGACTGGCGCGACACCCAGAACGGGTCGATGGTCCGGTCGAGCCGGGGTTCGACCTCGGCCAGGGCGAGCGGCGGCAGGGCGCCGGACACGTAGAATCCCGAGCCGGGGCGGGAGCGGATCATGCCTTCGGCAGCAAGCCGGTCGTAGGCCTCCACCACCGTCGATGGCGACACGCCCATGGTGGCGGCGAAGCCGCGGATCGAAGGCAGCTTCTCACCCGGCGACAGCGTGCGGCTCGCCATCCTGCGGCGGATCGCATCCATCACCTCGCCAGTCCGAGTGCCGCTCCGGCTGTTCATCGTGCAACCTCCGCCTTAGGCGCCGCCCCCATGTGTATGGCTTCCGTAGCCAATACAGTTCGGTGGAATTGTATGGGACTGTCGCTGTCTTCGCCAGGGTGCATGACGCTAGCATCGCTGCGAACGGAGTGGATCGGGGGCAGGATGCGGTGGGTTTCGGCAGGATGGGGCAGCGGGATGCTCGGCGTGGTCATCTTCAGCGGTTCGCTGCCGGCGACACGCGTCGCGGTCGCCGGATTTCCGCCGCTGTTCCTGACCTCGGCACGGGCGGTGATCGCCGCCCTGCTGGCGGCCGCCCTGCTGTCGATCCTGCGGCAGACGCGGCCCGCCCGTAGCGACCTGCGCCCGCTGGCCATCGTGGCGCTCGGGGTCGTAGTCGGCTTTCCCCTGCTGACGGCGCTGGCGCTTCAACGGATCACCTCGGCGCAGTCGATCGTATTCATCGGGCTGCTGCCGCTCGCCACCGCCTTGTTCGGCGTGTTGCGGTCGAGGGAACGGCCGAAACCCGCCTTCTGGCTGTTCTCGACCCTCGGGGGCTTCGCCGTCGCCGGTTTCGCCCTGGCCCAGGGTGGCGTCGCGTCGCTTGCAGGCGGCCTGCTGATGGTCGCGGCGATTCTGCTCTGCGGGCTCGGCTATGCCGAGGGCGCGGTCCTGTCCCGGCGGCTGGGCGGCTGGCAGGTCATTTCCTGGGCGCTCGTGCTGGCATTGCCGGCCATGGCGGTGGCCGCGCTCCTGACGATGCCGGAAGATTGGAGCGGCGTCGCCGCGCCGGCCTGGATCGGGCTGGGGTACGTCTCGGTCTTCAGCATGCTGGTGGGGTTCGTCTTCTGGTATCGCGGTCTGGCGCTCGGCGGCATCGCCGGTGTGGGGCAATTGCAGTTGCTTCAGCCCCTCCTCGGCCTCGCGCTGGCGGGGTTGCTGCTGCACGAGCCGGTCGCCTGGACCATGATCGCGGTGACCGGACTGGTGGTCCTGTGCGTCGCAGGCGCCAGGAAGTTCGCGTGAGCGGCAAGCAGCCCGGTCACCTATTGCGGCGGGTCATCGACCGTCGGCACACGCCTCCCGCGGGAACCGAAGCGTGGCTGGCGGGTTGATCCAAGCATGGGCGTGGCGCCACCGGAGGGCGGAGGCGCCAGGCAATGCACGAAGCCATACAGGAACCGATACCATGCTCAAGATCCTCGGCTGGGCCATCCTGATCATCTTCATCATCGGCCTGCTGGTCGTCACCGGCATCCTGAAGCTGATCTTCTGACCGCCTACTCCTCCGCCATCGCCAGAGCCCGGCGCAGGTGGGTCCGGCACTCCGCGACCATGCGGCGGATCAACTCGTCGCAGGTCGGGATGTCGTCGATCAGGCCGATGACCATGCCGGCGGACACCACTCCGGCCTGGACGTCGCCGGACTCCAAAGCCGCCCGGCCGCGCTGGCCGGCAACGAGGGGACGGACCTCCTCGAATCCGGCGCCGCCGGGACGGCGTTCCAACGCAACCACCTCGTCCGACACCGCATTCTTGAAGACGCGGGCGGTGTTGCGCAGGCTGCGCAGGATCAGGTTGGTGTCGCGCTCGCCGGCCGCGACCAGCGCCTGCTTGACGGCGTCATGCACCGGCGCCTCCCGCGTGCAGAGGAAGCGCGTGCCCATATTGACGCCCTCAGCGCCCAGCGCCAGCGCCGCCGCCATGCCGCGGCCGTCCGCGATGCCGCCGGAGGCGATGACCGGGATTTTCAGAGCCCGGACCGCCGCCGGAATCAGCACCAGACCGGGAATGTCGTCCTCCCCCGGATGGCCGGCGCATTCGAAGCCGTCGATGCTGATGACGTCCACCCCCGCCCGCTCGGCGCTCAGCGCATGGCGGACGCTGGTGCATTTGTGCAGGATGCGGATGCCGTGCGCCTTCATGCGCTCGACGAAGGCGCGCGGGCTGTTGCCGGCGGTCTCTACGATGGTGATGCCGCTGTCGATGATGACGTCCAGATAGCGCTCGTAAGGCGGCGGCGTCACCGCCGGCAGCATCGTCAGGTTCACGCCGAAGGGCCTGTCGGTCATGCCGCGGCAGCGCTGGATCTCCCGCGCCAGATCCTCCGGCGTCGGCTGGGTCAGCGCCGTCAGGATGCCGAGCCCGCCGGCATTCGACACCGCCGATGCCAGTTCCGCCAGCCCGACCCACTGCATCCCGCCCTGAACGATCGGATAATCGATGCCCAGCAGGCGCGTCACCTCGGTCTTCATGCCGTCACTTCCTCCCCGTTTCCGACCTTTATCGTTGCCGCCCGATCATCGCTCCCGGCCTGCCATGCGGCGCAACCGGAGTATCCGTACTTATAAGCTGACCCATAAGACGAAACAGCATATGATCTTAGTTCTATGATCAAAGCGCAAATCAGACAAAATTCTGTGAACCGGCTGAAAACTTGCCCTATGATAATGAAAGTATAGGGTCTGATGAATATCCTGCCGTGCCGGTCGCTGCAACGCGACGCGTCGGGCAGGAGCCGGGTTTTGCATCGTGGACTGTTCAGACTGCCGTCGAACTCTCGACGGGAATCCGGCAGACTCTGGTGACAAGGGCCTGAGTCAAGCGGGCCTGCCGGACTGTGACCGAGACGAGCAAAGGACGATCGTGACGCCTGCAACCGGACCGGAACCGTGGCCCCAGACCATGGCGGGCAGCTTTGACCTCGACGCCTGCGCGCGCGAACCGATTCACATTCCCGGCAGCATCCAGCCGCACGGCCATCTCCTGGCGTTGGAACCCAACGGCCTGCGCCTTGTCCGGGCGAGTGCGGAAGCCGGCGCGGTGCTCAACCGCCCGCTCGACGAGGCTTTCGGTCAGCCGATCGACCGGCTGATCGACGCCGACGGCATGGCGTCGCTCGTCCGCCGGCTGCGCGCCGCCCCTGCCGAACCGGTACAGCTCGACATCCTGCACCTGCGCGGCGGCAGCGACCATCAGGCCATCGCCCACCGGTCCGGCGGGCTGGTGATCCTGGAGCTGGAGGACCTTGAAGCCACCGGCGTCGGCACGCTCGAGGCGCTCTACCCGCAGATGCGCGAAGGCATCCGGCGGATGCAGGCGTCCCATGATTTCGAGACGCTGCTGACCTGCACGGCGGAGGAGGTGCGGTCGCTGACCGGTTTCGACCGCGTGCTGATCTATCGGTTCGACGAACAGTGGAACGGCACCGTCATCGCCGAGGACGGCAACGGCCGCCTGCCTTCCTACCGCGGCCTGCGCTTTCCCGCCTCCGACATTCCGGAGCAGGCGCGCCGCCTCTACGCGCTGAACCGCCTGCGGCTGATCGCCGATGCCCGCTATCGCCCGGTTCGCATCCTGGCGGTTGATGAGGCGGCGGAGAGGGAACCGGAGCCTCTCGACCTCAGCTTCTCCGTTCTGCGCAGCGTGTCGCCCGTGCATCTGGAATACATGCGCAACATGGGCACGCCGGCTTCGATGTCGATCTCCGTCATGGACGGGGAACGGCTGTGGGGCCTGATTTCCTGCCATCATGCCGAACCGCGGCAGGTGTCCTTCGCCATCCGCACCGCCTGCGACCTGCTGGGACAGGTGCTGTCCAGCCAGATGATCGCGCTGGAGCGGGCGGAGGATGCCGATCACCGCATCCGTTCCAAGAGCATCCAGGCCCGGCTGCTCGCCCACATGGCCGCGGCGGACCACTTCATCGACGGGCTGGCGGAGGATGGCGAGGATCTGCTGTCGCTGGTGAATGCCGACGGCGCCGCCATCCTGTTCGACGGCGATTGCCGCCTGATCGGCCACACCCCGCCGCAGGCGGTGGTGGAGGCCATCGGCGCGGAACTGGCCGGTCAGGGCATCAAGGATCTGTTCGCCAGCCACCAGTTGCCCGTGGAGATGCAGGCCGCCGCCGGGATGGACGCCAGCGCCAGCGGGCTGCTGGCGATCTCCATCTCGCAGCTGCATCCCAGCTACGTCCTCTGGTTCCGGCCGGAGATCGTGCGCTCCATCGAATGGGCCGGCGATCCCAACAAGCCCGTCGACGACAGCGGCAGGCTATCGCCGCGCAACTCCTTCGAGACCTGGAAGGAGACGGTGCGCGGCCAGTCCCTGCCTTGGAGCCATGGCGAGATCGAAGCCGCCGGAGACTTCCGCAACGCCATCGTCAGCATCGTGCTGCGCAAGGCCGAGGAAATGGCCGCGCTGAACGAGGAGCTTCGCCGCAGCAACGGCGAGCTTGCCGCCTTCTCCTACTCCGTCTCGCACGACCTGCGGGCCCCCTTCCGCCACGTCTCCAGCTATGCCGAGCTTCTGCGCTCCCGCGCCGCCGACAAGCTGAGCGATCGGGAGCGCCACTATCTGGACAGCATCATTGAGGCGGCGAGTTCGGCAGGCACGCTGGTCGACGGGCTTCTGCACTTCTCGCAGCTCGGCCGCGCCACGCTGGCGCGGGTGGAGGTCGACGTAGCCCGGCTGGTGGAGGAGGTCCGCAACCTGCTGGAGCCCGACCTGCGGGGGCGCAACGTCCATTGGACCGTGCATCCGCTGCCCAGCGTCACCGGCGATCCGACCATGCTGCGGCTGGTGGTGCAGAATTTGCTGTCCAACGCCATCAAATATTCCCGCGACCGCGCCGAACCGGAGATCGAAATCGGCTGCCGCAGCACGCCCGAGGCGCATGAGTTCCATGTGCGCGATAATGGCCGTGGATTCGATATGGCCTATGCCGGTAAACTCTTCGGCGTTTTCCAACGCCTGCACCGCGAGGAAGAGTTCGAGGGCATCGGCATCGGCCTCGCCAATGTCCGCCGCATCGTGGAACGCCACGGCGGCCGGGTGTGGGCGGAAGGCAAGCTTGACCAAGGTGCAACCTTCCATTTCTCTCTGCCGCGGTCCGCAACCGCCGAATCGAGGTAGCCCGATGGCCAAGCTGAAACCGATCCTGCTGGTCGAGGACAACCCGAAGGACCTGGAGCTGACGCTGGAGGCCTTCGAGGAGGCCCAACTCGCCAACGACATCGTCGTTGCCCGCGACGGGGCGGAAGCGCTGTCCTACCTGTTCCACGAGGATGGTCAGGCGGTGTCCAAGCCGACCGACCCGAAATATCCGGCCGTCATCATCCTCGACATCAAGCTGCCGAAGGTGGACGGGATCGAGGTGCTGCAGCGGATCAAGGCCAACGACAGCACCCGCGCCATCCCCGTGGTCATGCTGACCTCCTCCAAGGAGGAGCAGGATTTGGTCCGCAGCTACCGGCTGGGGGTGAACGCCTTCGTCGTCAAGCCGGTCGGCTTCAAGGAGTTCTTCGACGCCATCCGCGACATTGGCAGCTTCTGGGCGATCCTGAACGAGCCGCCGCCCGGCTGCCATCCCCGACGTCCGCGCGGCACCTGATGACCAGACTGCTCGACCCGTCCGCAGGGACCCTAGCATCGGACGGTACGCCCGCCGGTCGGGGACTGCTGATTCCCTGCCGCGTCCTGCTGCTGGAGGACAACGGCATGGACGCCGATCTGGTGCGCGAGCACCTGTTGATGATCGACGACCATGATTTCGACATCCAGCGCGTCGACACCCGGCAATCCTTCATCGACGCGGTCGCAAATGGCGGCCCGTACGACCTGATCCTGTCGGACTTCGATCTGCCCGATTTCGACGGCATGTCGGCGCTGGCCATCGCCCGCGAGCGGCTGCCGCGAGTGCCCTTCATCTTCGTGTCCGGCATGCTCGGCGAAGAGAACGCCATCGAGGCGCTGAAGAAGGGCGCCACCGATTACGTGGTCAAGCTGCGGATGGAGCGGCTGCAGGTCGTGGTGCGCCGCGCCCTGGTGGAGGCGCGCGACCGCAACGAACTGGCCGACAAGCGCCAAGCCTTGGCGGAGAGCGAGGCGCGGCTGCGCTTCGCGCTTGAGGCCGGGCGGCTCGGCTCGTGGGAATTGACGCTGGCGGACAACCGGCTGCGCGTGTCCTCAATCTGCGCCGCCAACCTGGGCCTGTCAGATCCGGATAAGCTCACCAGCTATGACCAACTGCTGGCGCATGTCCATCCGGAGGACCGCGACTATCAGCAGGCGATGGTCCAGCAGGCGGTGAACAGCGGCTCCCCGCTGGATATGGAGTACCGCACCATCTGGCCCGACGGCAGCGTCCATTGGGTTCAGGTGCGCGGCCGCGCCGTTTACGACCGGGACGGCACGCCGACCGGACTGGCCGGCGTATCGCTGAACATCACCGACCGCAAGAAGGCGGAGGAACGGCAGCTTCTGCTGCTGGAAGAGCTGAACCACCGGGTGAAGAACACGCTGGCGATGGTGCAGTCCATCGCCAAGCAGACCTTGCGCGCCGCCCCGTCGGTGGAAGCGTTCCCGGATGCCTTCCAATCCCGTCTGCGCGCGCTGGCCCAGGCTCACGACCTGTTGACCCGCCGCCAATGGCAGGGCGCCTCGCTGAGCGAGATCGCCGCGCTGACGCTGGAACCCCATGTCCATGCCGGCCGGGTCACGGTCGGCGGGCCGCCGGTCAACCTGACGACCGGGGTCGCGGTGTCCCTTCACCTCGCCTTCCACGAGCTTGCCACCAATGCCGCCAAATATGGCGCCCTGTCCGCGGAGAACGGGCGGGTGGAGCTGGATTGGGAGATCGCGAAGCCGGACCAGCCGCCGGTGCGCGCCGGCAAGGACGGCCACGCTGGCGCGCTGGTGCTGCGCTGGCGCGAGAGCGGCGGGCCGCCGGTGGTGACGCCGACCCGCCGCGGCTTCGGGTCGCGCCTGATCGAACGCGGCCTTGCGCATGAGTTGGAGGGCGATGTTGCTCTTGCTTTCGACCCCGCAGGCGTGCGATGCCGGCTGGTGATTCCCCTGTCGTCGCGAGTGAGCCCGCAGTGACCGACGCGAACATTTCCGACCTGACCGTGCTGATCGTCGAAGACGAGCCGCTGATCGCCATGAGCCTGGAGGATGCCCTGCTCGACCAGGGCGTCACCTGCCTCGGCCCGGCCGGCTCGGTGGCGGCGGCGCTGGGAATGATCGAGGCGGGCGGCTTCGACATCGCCCTGCTCGACGTGAACCTGCGCGGCGAGCGGGTGGATGCGGTGGCCGACCGATTGGCTGCGGCCGGTATCCCCTTCATCTTCACCACCGGCCATGGGGCGGAGGGGCTGCCCGACGCCCACCGTACGCGTCCGGTGATCGGCAAGCCCTTCCGCGACGTGGACATCACCGACGCGCTGGTCCGTCACCGTCCGCGCTGACCGGATCCCGTCAGGGCCATTCCATGGGGCCCGCCGGCAGGGGATGACCTGCCGGCGGGCTTTTCCGTTACTGCTTCTGGGGCTGGCCATGCGCGGCGCCGGCCGCCGCACCCATGTGGTTATGGCCGTGGTCGGAACCGCTCTGGCCGGCGGCCTCGACGGCGAGTTCGACCTCGACGCTGCCGGCCTTCTCGAAGCGCAGGGTCAGCGGCACCCGCTCGCCCTTCACCAGCGGCTTCTTGAGGCCGAGCAGCATGACGTGCAGCCCACCCGGCGCCAGCTTCACCGATTCTCCGGGCGCGACGGCGATGAAGGGCACCTCGCGCATCTTCATCACGCCGTTTTCGTTCAGATGGGTGTGCAGCTCCGCCTTTTCGGCGGCGGGGGTGGAAGCGGCGACCAGCCGGTCTTCCGCCGTGCCGGTGTTGGTCAGCGACAGATAGGCGCCGCCGTTGGGCGCCGACGGCGCGGTGGCGCGGGCCCAGGGATGGCCGATGTCGATCGGACCGGCCTTGTAGCTGTGGGCCAGCGCGGCACCGGCGCCGATCAGAGCGAGAGCGGTGGCGATGCCGAGAATGCGCTTCATTGACTTGTGCTCCTGAACAGGATGTGGACATGGCATGCGGCCGGCACGGATCCCTCTGGGATCGGGGCACGCGATGCGCAACGAATTGAATGGCAGTGGAGGAGATCAGGCGCTCAGCGGCGGTCCGCGGGCCTGGAGCGTCGATAGGAACCAGCCAGCGGCGATGCGCTCGCCCGGCAGCAGGCGGGTGTCGCCGGCGACGGCCATGGCCGGCTCGACCGTCAGGGGCGGTGGAGGCAAGGCAAGCCCGGCGATCAGCGGGCAGAGCGGGCAATGGCCGCTGCCGAAGGGTGTCGGGTCGGACGTGCCGCCGTGGCCGTCACCGGCGTCGTGATCCACGCCGATCAAGGCGATGCCGTAGTTCGCAGGTCCGAATTCCGCAGAATCGACGTCGATTGTCGCGAAGCCGCCGGCCGAACAGATCTGCAGGGACGACGTTTCTCCGGTCCGTGCGACGGCGGAAGCGACGGGCATCCAGCCCCAGGCGATGACCTGAAGCAACAGCGCGGCCATCCCGGCCAACAGGCCAAGCCTCCGCACCTGTCGCACTGTCCACCGACCGAACGCCATCCGGCTCCGCCGCCCTTCGACACCGCCGGACCAAGCCGGCACGACAGCACCATAACGCACCCGCTCCGACCGGACGAGGGGCAAATGTATCAAAAATCGGCAGCACTCACGCCAGCAGGCGGAAGGCCGGTTCCGGGCGGGACAGCAGGTCGCGGCGCAACGCTTCGATGGTGGCATCGTCGCGGGCGGCGCGGGGGATGGACACCGGCACCTCGGCCACCACCCGCCCCGGCGAGGGCGCCAGCAGCAGCAGCCGATCGGCGAGCGCCAGCGCCTCGCGCAGATTGTGGGTCACCAGCAGGACCGTGGTCGGCCGCTGGTCCAGCAATTCCGCCAGCAGTGCGCGCAGCCGGAGCGCCGTCGGCTCGTCCAACGAAACGAAGGGCTCGTCCATCAGCAGCAGGTCCGGTTCGACCACGAAGGCGCGGGCCAGCGCCACCCGCCGCGCCATGCCCAGCGACAGCTGGGTCGGGAAGCGGTCGGCGAAGGGCGTCAGCTCCAACGCGTCCAGCATGGCGCCGACCGCCGGCCCCTTGCGTTGCCCCCTGGGCAGGACCAGGGCCAGATTCTGCCGCACGCTGCGCCAGGGCAGCAGCCGCGGTTCCTGGAACACGTAACCGAGCCGCGCCGGTTCGCCGTCGGGCCGCGCGCCGATGGTGACCTCCCCTTCGAAGGCGCGGTCCAACCCGGCGACGATGCCGAGCGCCGTCGTCTTGCCGCAGCCGCTGGGGCCGACCAGGGCCACGACCTCCCCCGCCGCGGCGGACAGGCTGAGGCCGCGCACGGCCTCCACCGCGCCGAAGCGCTTGGAGCGGATTTCAAGCGTCAGCGGGCAAGCGCCGCCAGCGCTGGCTGCGCCGCTCGGCCGGTTGGAGGACGCCGTATTCCAAAAGCTGGACCACGGCCACGAACGCGACGGTGTAAGCCAGGATTCCTGCGACATCGAACGTCTGGAAAAGGAGGTTGATCTGGAATCCGACACCGTCGCTGCGACCCAGCAGTTCGACCACCAGCACGATCTTCCAGATCAGCGCAAGGCCGGACCGCGCAGCAGCGGCGATGGTGGGGGTGAGTTGCGGCAGCAGCACATGGCGCAGCCGGTCGGCGGGCGACATGCGATAGACATGGGCCATGTCGATCAGCCCTTCGTCGATGGCGCGTGCGCCGGCCCGCACCAGGACCACCGTGTTGGGGATCTTGTTGACGGCCACCGCACCGATGGCCGCGGCCTCGGTCAGGCCGAACCAGACATAGGCCAGCACGATCACCACCAGCGCCGGCAAATTCAGGAAGAAGACCAGCCACGGCCCGAACAGCCGGTCGATGAACAGGGAGCGGCCCATCGCAACCCCCAGCCCGGTGCCGATGGACATGGCAAGCGCGAAGGCGCCCAGCACCCGCAGCAGCGTTGCACCCAGATGGTGGAACAGCGCCCCGCTCTCCGCCTCGCGCAACAGGGATTGGGCGACCGGCAGCGGTCCCGGCAGCAGGCGCCCGCCGACCAGAATCGCCGCCGCCTGCCAGCAGGCCAGCAGCAGCAGGATGGACAGCAGCGGCATCAGGGCGCGGCGCACCGGCTATGCCCCGCCGGTCCAGAAGGTGCCGGGCGCGATTGTCGCCGCATCGCCGACCAACTCACGCCCGCCGAGCCGGGCCAGCAGCGCATAGAGCTGTGCGGCGCCGGCTTGCTCCTCCGCGGTCCAGCGGCGGGGGATGCCCTCGCGGTAGCGGTCGCGCAGGGTGCGGAAGGTGGCGTCGTCCTCTGCCTGCATCAGCGGGGCCAGCCGGTCCCAGGCGGCATCGGATTGCGCCAGCAGCGCCTTCGCCTTGGCGCTGGCCGCCTGGAATCCGTCCAGCGCGGCCGGGTTGGCGCGCGCCCATTCCTCGCGGAAGACATAGCCGATGGATGGGATGTCCGCCGGCTGGCCCAATGCGGTCAGCATGTCCGACACCGTGACCAGCACGCGCATGCCCCGCGCCTCCAGCCGGGCGGCGAAGGGCCAGTAGGTCAGCACGGCGTCCAGGTCGCCATCGGCGATCTTGCTGTTCAGCAGCGGCGGCGCACCGTAGAAGGGCTGGGCGTCGCGGTCGAGCGCAAGGCCATGCCGGTCGCCGGCCAGCGCCTTCAGCAGGAGCCAGCTTTTATCCAACGGGCTGCCGGCGACGCCGATGCGCTTGCCGCGCAGGTCGGCGATCCCGGCGATTGCGGAGCCGGCCGGCACCACCAGCGCGCCCACGGCGGTCGAATAGGGGATGAAGGACAGCGCCTCCCCCTTCGTGCGCATCCGCGACACCCACAGCCAGTCGGAGACGATGATCTCCACCCCGCCCGCCTGCAGCGCGACCTGCGTGGCCGCACTGCCCGCCAGTTCCACCAGCCGCAGGTCGATCCCGGCCTGCTCGTCGAAGCGGTTGGCGCGGAGGGTGTCGAGTTCCCAGCTGACCGTGCCGAACTTCAGCACCCCGGCGCGGACGACCGGCCGCCCGGCGGCGAGGCCCGGCCGGAGCGCGGCGGTGGCCACCAGCGCGCCGGCGGCCAGCAGCGTCGCCCGTCTCGTACAGCCTGCCGACATGGTCCGATCCCCGGCGTCTGGTTGAACCCTCAGTCTAGGGGCATTGCAGATGGTTCGTATATTCAACGATAGGAGGATGGGGCGGAGTATGCGGAGGTGCCGGTCCCCGACACCCCCCTTCCCGCTCCCCGCACCGTCACTGGTCGTAGGTGCCCGCCCCGACGATGTAGTTGCCGTCGCGGGTGACGTAGGAATGCTTGTGCTCGACCTTGTTGGTCTGGCGGTTCAGCCAGACATAGTCGATGACGGCGCTCGGCTTGTCCTTGGTCTCGGTGATCATCGCCTGGACGATGGGCTTGCCTTCGGCGTCCTTCAGGTCGGCGGCCTCGGAACCGGCAAGGCGCGGGTTGGCGCCGGACGCCACGTAACGGCCGTTGGCGTCGAAAACGAAGACATACAGCTCGCCACGGCGGAAGCTGCCCTTCGGGTCCTGGAAGGCCTTGGTGGCTTCCTCCGGCCCCTTGGCCTTCAGGTAGGCGACGGCGTCAGCGACCAGCGACTTGGCCTGTTCAGGGGTGGCGCGGTCGGCGGCGAACGACGTGGCGGCCGGCGCGACCAGAAGGGCCGCGGCGACGGCAACCAGGGAAGCGGTTCTGCGAATGGTTCTGCGAATCATGGATGACCACCTTCAGGGAAGTAAAACGGGATCGGAAAGCCGGCGCTTGGTGACCGCTGGCGGGGGATCACTCCTCGTGCACGGTTTCCAGCCAGGAGCGGATCGACCAAAGCGCCTCCTGCCCCAGCGCTTCGCCGAAGGCCGGCATGTAGGTGACGCCGTTGCGGATCGAGCCGTTGATCACGCGCTCCTTGAACCATTCGTCGCCGGCATCGCCCTTCTCCAGATAGCGCAGGTCGGGGGCGATGCCGCCGGAGACCGCACCCAGCCCATGGCAGCGCGCGCAATTCTGGTTGAAGGCGGAGGAGCCGATCTCGATGGCGCGCTGGTTGCTGCGGTAGGGATTGCTGTCGCGCCACTTGTCGCCCAGCTTCTCCAGCCCGCTGGTGTCGACCGCCTGTGGGACGACATCGCCATGGGCATAAACAAGGCCGGGGAGAACCACGGCACCGATCAGACCAACGGCGGCTGCAATTCGAAGAATCCGTGCATTCATGAGTAAGACGTTCCCTCTGTTTCTCGCCGCCCTGCGGCTTCTGCTTCGCATGAGCCGACGTTATCAGCAGTGGGTCAGGCAAATAATTGGACTATGGTAGGACACAACAGAACAGGGGAACAATTAGACTGGCCGATACTGAATAACGAGCCGAGCGGGCCGGATTGCTCCGGTCCGCTCGGCTCACTGCCGGTCGTGAACCGATCAGGCCTTGGGCAGCTTGAAGACCCAGAGCGAGCCGCCCTGGTTGATGTCCTTCACCAGCTTGGCGACGTCGCCGCCCCACAGCGGCACGGCACCGCCCCAGCCGGAGACGACGGCGACATACTGCTCGCCATCCATCTTCCAGGTGACCGGGCTGCCGACCACGCCGGAGCCGGTCTGGAACTTCCAGACCTCCTTGCCAGACTTGGCGTCGAAGGCCTTCAGGAAACCTTCCGGCGTGCCGGTGAAGACGAGGTTGCCGGCGGTGGTCAGGACGCCGCCCCACAGCGGGGCCGGGTTCTTGTATTCCCAGACGATCTTGCCGGTCTTCGGATCGACGGCGCGCAGAGCGCCGATGTAATCGTCATACAGCGGCTTGATGGTGAAGCCGGCGCCGAGATAGGCCGCACCCTTCTTGTAGGTGATCGGCTCGTTCCAGATGTCCATGCCCCACTCGTTGGCCGGGACGTAGAACAGCTCGGTCTGCGGGTTGTAGGCCATCGGCATCCAGTTCTTGGCGCCCAGGAAGGCGGGAGCCGCGAAAACCGACTTGCCCTTGGCATCGCCGCTGCCCTCGGTCGGGGCGCCCGGACGGTTTTCGTCGACATAGATCGGACGGCCGGTCTCGATATCGATGCCCTTGGCCCAGGTGATCTTGGTGACGAAGGGCGTGGCGTTGATCAGTTTGCCGGTGTTGCGGTCGATGACGTAGAAGAAGCCGTTGCGGTCGGCCTTGCCGCCGGCCTTGATCACCTTGCCGTCCTTCTTCAGGTCGAAGGACACGAACTCGTTCACGCCGTCGAAGTCCCAGCCGTCATGCGGCGTGGTCTGGTAGTGCCACTTGATCTCGCCGTTGTCCGGATTGATGGCGAGCGTGGAGGAGGTGTAGAGATTGTCGCCGGGGCGCAGATGCGAATTCCACGGAGCCGGGTTGCCGGTGCCGAAGAACAGGCTCTTGGTCTCCGGATCGTAGGTGCCGCCCAGCCAGGTGGCCCCGCCGCCGGTCTTGTACATGTCGCCCGGCCAGCTGGCGTTCACCTTGCCGGTGACCGTCGACTCCTTGCCGTTCAGCATGCCCATGTTGCCTTCGATGGTCGGGCGCTGCCAGACCAGCTCGCCCGTCTCGGCATCGCGGGCCTCGACCATGCCGATGACGCCGAACTCGCCGCCGGAATTGCCGGTGATGATCTTGCCGTCGACGATCATCGGGGCGGCGGTGTTGGAATAGCCTTCCTTGTAGTCCTGCAGCTTCTTGTTCCACACGACCTTGCCGGTCTCGCGGTTCAGCGCGACGAGGCGGGCGTCCAGCGTGGCGAAGTAGATCTTGTCCTTGTAGATCGCCGCACCGCGGTTCACCACGTCGCAGCAGGGCATGATGCCGTCGGGCAGGCGATGGTTGTATTCCCACTTCTTCTGGCCGGTGCGGGCATCGACCGCATAGAGGCGGGAATAGGAGCCGGTGACGTACATAGTGCCGTCATAGACGATGGGCTGGGCTTCCTGCCCGCGCTGCTTTTCGCCGCCGAAGGAGAAGGACCAGACCGGGACCAGCTTCTTGACGGTGTCGGCGTTCAGGTCGGTCAGCGGGCTGAAGCGCTGGGCCTGCGGACCCATGCCATAGGTCAGGACCGCGTCGGTGTTGGTGGCGCTCTTCAGCAGGTCGTCATTGGACGGGCCGTCGGCGGCGAGAACGCCGGTGGCGCTGAACGCGGTCAGCGAGGCTGCCAGGGCGAGACTTGTAACCAGACGCTTCATGTGCGGTTGCCTCCCAATACTGATGATGACGGCACCGCCCGGGCAAGGTCCGGCCGTTGCCGCAGGACGGGCGGGTCCGGCGGTGCTGGGACGGGATCGGGGCGGCTATCAGGATGTTGGCGGCCGCAAGGGCCGCGTCGCTTCACGATATCGGCAGTGTAGACGGATGATCGGTCGGGTAAATTGTCGGATAGTAGCAGGCGCAAGCGTCAATTGACTCTGGGAAGGCTCTCCTGCTCGATCTTCGGCCAGAGATGGGCGACGGAGCGGCGATACTCTTCGCGCAGCACGTCGAGCACTGCGAAGCGTTCCGGGATCGGCAGTTCCAGCGCTTCCGCCATGTCCATGCCCGACTCTATCGCATGGCGCAACGTGCCGTCCAGCCAGGTCAGCCAGTCGCGGGTCTGGGCGACGCAGGTCTTGTCGGGGCGTATATGGCCGTGGTTGGGCACCAGCAGCCGGATGTCCAGCGCATCCACCGCGTCCAGCTCCTTCAGCCAGTCGGCGATGGAGGCATGGGGCGTGGTGGGGGTGCGGTTGCAGAAGACGACGCCGCCGGCGAACAGCACGCCCGTCGTTTCGTCCAGGATCATCAAATCGGCGGCGGTGTGGCCGGCGAGCGGGATCAGCCGCAGCCGGTGGTCGCCGAACCTGACGGTGGAGCCATAGACCGGTTCGGTCGGAACCGTCACCTCGGTCCCGCGCATCCAGTCGCCGACCAGCCGGTACATGTTGTCGGCGATGCCGCTCCCCTCCTCCTGGATGCCGGCGATGGTGCCGGGCAGCGCCGCGAGCGGCACGTCGGCGAAGGCCTGGGAGCCCAGCCAGTAATCGGGGTGCAGGTTGCTGATGAAGACCTTGCGGATCGGCTTGTCGGTGACCTTGCGGATGGCGGCGCGCATCTCCTCGCCATAGCGGCGGGACGGGCCGGTCTGGATGACGATCACCCCGTCGACGGTGACGATGAAGCCGGAATTCAGGATGTTGCCGCCGTTGGCGCGGGTGAAATGCTTGGTCGATCCCTCGAACACATAGGTGTCGGGTGCGATGCGCGTCGGCTTCAGGTCGTAGGTCAGCGGTCCGGCGGCCTGGGCGGCGGCAGTGAGAGCCGTGGTGAGACCGGCGGCGAGAGCGGCGGCCAGCGCCAGCCGGCGCAGGAGCTTCGTCGTCATTGCCCGACACTCCGCAGCGGGTCGCCCGGGCGCAGCGTCATCGCCGGGCGGGCGCCGGGCGGCGGCATCGGGATGATCGCGTCGATCTCGCCGCCCTGGTTGTCGCGGCCGCGCAGCACCAGCGCCTTGGCATCCGGCGGCGGGCGGAGATCCAGCGAATAGACCGGGTTTTCCGACACCGGTTCCAGGCTGTCGATCCGCGCCAGTTCGGACGGGCCGCCGGGGGTCTGCGCCTGCACCGTCAGCGTCTCGACGAAGAAGGCGGGGATGCCGTCGACGAGGCCGGTGTCGTTGGGATGCCGGATGCGCAGCCGCAGCCGCGCCACCCCGTCCGCATCCGCCGGCCACAGCCGGGCCTGCACCTCGCCGACATGGTCGGCCCAATCCTTCTGCGCGTAGGACACCGGCGGGGCGCTGCAGCCGCCGCCCGCCGCATCGACCAGGACGCCAGACACATGCCACACGCCATCGGCTGTCCGCGCCGCGCCGCGCACGGCGGTCGCCTGCTGGATCTTGATGCGGGTGGCGATGTAGGGCGCGGCGGTGCCGGGGTGATAGCGCAGGATCAGCGGGAAGGGGTTGAGGTCTGCGATCGCCAGCATCTCCACCACCTGCCCCAGGGCCGTGGCGTCGACGGACAACGGCACGGCGCGCGTGTCTTCTGCCGAGGCGGGTGCCGTGACCTTCACCTTGTCATCGAACACCACCGGTGCGCCGGCGAAATACTGCTCGCGCAGGGCCTCCCACATGACGGAGTTCAGCGGATCGGACGGAGAGGCCGCGGCGAAAGCCGGGGTGGCTGACACCAGCAGCGCGGCGCTGAAGCAGATTCCGATCAAGGCGTGTCGCATGCAACTCCTCCCAATCGGCAGCATCCCCCTCTCCCCCCCGGGGAGAGGGGGATGCGCTTTAGGATTTTTGCAAGAGTTCCGCAACGTTTCCCCCTCACCCTAACCCTCTCCCCGGGGGGGAGAGGGGATTCTAGGAGCTTCACTCCACCAGCGGGGGTGGGGTGTGGGTGACGCCGTAGCTGGCGAAGATCCTCGCCATCGTCCCGTCCTCGGTCAGGGCGGCCACCGCGTCGCCGACGGCATAGACGAGATCGCGGGAGTTCTCCTTGGTCGCCATGCCGACGTTCCAGCTCGACGTCATCATCCCCGGCAGGGTCACGGTGGTGATGGGGAACTGCTCCGCCCGGGCGCCAAGTGCCGCCTGCACCTGGCTGAGCGGCGCCAGCACCGCGGCGGCCTCGCCCGCGATCAGCTTCTCCACGGCGGCCTCGGGTGTCGGGCAATGGATGATGTGGCTGCGCAGCCGGCCGCCCTGCAGGCCCAGCAGGAAGAAATCGGGGATGCTGTCGATCTCCACCGCGATCGGCTCCTCCGGCAGGGTCGCCAGCATGGCGGAGCGCACCCGCTGCGGATTGCGGGCCAGCGCGAACACCTCGTGATGATAGGGGCCGAACAGCACCGCCTCCGGGTTCATCAGGCCGAACTGCTTGTCATAGGGGATGTGCATCATGATGTCGGCCAGCTCGCCGCCGAACAGGCTGCCGCGCCAGACCGCGACGCGCAGGTCGTCGGACACGGTCTCCCCGGCGATCTGCTCCACGATGTCGGCCTTCACGCCCAGCTTTCCCGCAATCGCCCTGGCGAGATCCACGTCGATGCCGACCAGGGTTCCGTCCTGCTGGAAGGAGAAGGGGCGGAAATCGCGATAGACGGCGACGCGCAGCCGGCCGCGCTCCATCACCTCGTCCAGCGGACGGGTGGAGGCACCGCGCGGAAGCGCTGCCGCGGATGCGGCAAGCCCGGAGAGAAAGCAGCGGCGGGTCACGGGCGCCATCGGAGGTTCCGGCAGTGGTTTTCTGAACGGCTGGAAGCCAGGATAGCGATTGGTCAGCAACGCCAATAATTGGACTTTCGTACAAGGCGGGGCGTGGCCGTGACCAGTCGGCGGACATCCCGCCCCCTCGGATCGCTGTCCATCCTCCCATAGTCGCATTCCGGAGACCGGATTCGCCGGATAGGCTGCACTCCAAACTGTTTGCGTTCCGACGGATACGATGACGAAGACCCGCCTGTTCCACAGCCTGTCGCTGGCCGCATTCGGCGCCGTATTGCTGGCCGGCACGCCCGTCGCCGCACAGCAGGATGCGGGCGAGATCCGCATCGGCTTCCTGTCGCAGACGCCGGAACCGCCGCCTTCCGTCGCCAATCCGGACGAGCCGGCGACCGACGACGGGCTGGCCGGCGCCACGCTCGCCATCGCCGACAACAACACGACCGGCAAGTTCCTCAAGCAGTCCTTCGTGCTGGACAGCGTGGAGGTCCCGCCTGACGGCGACGCGGCGGCAGCCCTGCGCGAACTGGCGGGTCGCGGCGGGCGCTTCATCGTCGTCGACGCGCCGGGTGCGACGGTGGAAGCGCTGACGAAGCTGCCGGAGGCGCGCAACCTGCTGCTTTTGAACGCGAACGCGCCCGACGATGCTCTGCGCGGCGCGGCCTGTGCGCCCAACCTGCTGCATGTCGCGCCCAGCCGGGCGATGCTGGCCGATGCGCTTGGGCAATATCTGGTGAAGAAGCGCTGGCCGCGCTGGTTCCTCGTCACCGGCCGCCGGCCGGAGGACAGGCTCTATGCCGACGCCGTCCGCCGCACCGCCAAGCGTGTCGGCGCCCAGATCGTGGCGGAGAAGGACTGGACCGCCGACAGCGACGTGAACCGCACCGCGGAGGCGGAAATCCCCGTCTTCACCCAGGCCAAATCCTATGACGTGCTGATCGTCGCCGACGAGGTCGGGGAGTTCGGCGATTACCTGTCCTACCGCACCGCCGATCCACGCCCGGTGGCCGGCACCCAGGGGCTGGTTCCCACGGTCTGGCACCGCACCCACGAACAATGGGGGGCGGCACAGTTGCAATCCCGCTTCAAATCGGCGGCGAAGCGCCCGATGACCGCCCGCGACCACAATGGCTGGACTGCCGTCCGCGTGGTGGGGGAGGCGGCCGCCCGTGCCCGCACCGCCGATCCGGAGCGGCTGATCGCCTTCATCCAATCGCCCGACTTCACCATGTCCGCCTTCCGCGGCGCGCCGCTTACCGTCCGTCCGTGGGACGGGCAGCTGCGCCAGCCGGTGCTGCTCGCCGCCGACCGCTCGGTCGTGTCGGTGTCGCCGCAGGAGGGATTCCTGCACCCGCGGACCGAACTGGACAGCCTGGGCTACGACCAACCTGAAACGCTCTGCAAGACGCGAGGGAAGAAGACGCCATGACATCCGCCCGCCTGCTTTGGTTGCCTTTAACGGCTTCCCTGCTGACCACCTTCCTGGCGTCCGCCGCGTCGGCCCAGACGATCTACGTGTCGAACGAGAAGGACAACAGCCTGTCGGTGATCGACGGCAAGACGCTGGCGGTGGTCGACACCATCAAGGTCGGCAAGCGACCGCGCGGCATCACCCTGTCGAAGGACGGCACCCAGCTGTTCATCTGCGCCAGCGACGACCACGCGGTGCAGGTTCTCGACCTCGCCAGCAAGAAGGTCGTGCATAACCTGCCCTCCGGCGACGATCCGGAGCAGTTCGCGCTCAGCCCCGACGGCAAGAACCTGTTCATCGCCAACGAGGACAGCAACGTCGTCACCGTGGTCGACGTGCCCGCGCGCAAGGTGGCCTTCCAGGTCGATGTCGGTGTGGAGCCGGAAGGCATGGACGTCAGCCCCGATGGCCGCTGGGCCGTCAACACGTCCGAGACCACCAGCATGGTCCACTGGATCGACGTGGAGAAGCGGCAGGTCGTCGACAACACCCTGGTCGGACCGCGCCCGCGCCATGCGGAGTTCACAAGGGACGGCGCGCAGCTGTGGGTGTCGTCGGAGATCGGCGGGACCGTCAGCGTCATCGATACCGCCACGCGGCAGGTGAAGAAGGTGGTCGATTTCCACATCAAGGGCGTCGCCAAGGACCGCATCCAGCCGGTGGGCGTCAAGCTGACCGAGGACGGCCGCTATGCCTTCGTGGCGCTGGGACCGGCCAACCACGTCGCGGTGGTGGACGCGAAGACCTTCGAGGTGAAGGATTACCTGCTGGTCGGCCGCCGCGTCTGGCATCTGGCGCTGACGCCCGACCAGAAGACGCTGTACAGCACCAACGGGGTCAGCGGCGACGTGTCGGTGATCGACGTCGACAGCCTGAAGGTGACGAAGTCGATCAAGGTCGGCCGCTATCCCTGGGGCGTCGTCGTCAAGGGGTGAAGGGTGGAGGGAGCAGCAGGATGACAGTGCCGGCACTGGAGGTGGAGGGGCTGCGCCACAGCTATGGCGGGGAGCGCAATGCTCTGGAGGATGTCGGATTCCGCGTGATGCCCGGCGCCTTCACCTGCCTGCTCGGCCCCAACGGGGCGGGCAAGAGCACGCTGTTCGCGCTCGCCACCGGACTTCTGCAGCCCAATCATGGCCGGGTGCGCATCCACGGCCACGACATGGCGCAAGCGCCCGGCGAGGCGCTGGCCCGGCTGGGGGTGGTGTTCCAGCAGCCGACGCTCGACCTCGACCTGACGGTTGTGCAGAACCTGCGCTATTTCGCGGCTCTGCACGGCATCGGCCGGCGCGAGGCCGACCGGCGGATCGAGACGGAGCTGACCCGCCTGTCGCTGTTCGAACGGCAGGGCGAGAAGGTCCGCGCCCTGAACGGCGGGCATCGGCGGCGGGTGGAGATCGCCCGCGCCCTGCTGCACCGCCCGTCCCTGCTGCTGCTGGACGAACCGACGGTCGGGCTGGACATTCCCGCCCGCCGCACCTTGATCCGCCATGTCCATGCGCTGTGCGAGGGAGAGGGCATCGCCGTTCTGTGGGCCACCCACCTGATCGACGAGATCGACCCGGCCACCGACCATGCCGTGGTGCTGCACCGCGGCCGGGTGCGGGCCAGCGGGCCGGTTGCCGCGGTGAATGCCGAGACCGGCTGCGCCACCGTGGCCGAGAGCTTCGACCGGCTGACCGCCGCCAGACCAGTCGCCGATATGGGTGCAAATGCGGAGGCCGCGGCATGAGCGGATGGTGGATCGCCTTCCAGGGGATCGTGGCGCGCGAGGTCCTACGCTTCGTTCATCAGCGCGAACGCTTCCTGGGCGCGCTGGTCCGGCCGCTGGTCTGGCTGTTCGTCTTCGCCGCGGGTTTCCGGGCGGCGCTCGGCATCGCCATCATCCCGCCCTACGAGACCTACATCCCGTACGAGACCTACATCGTGCCGGGGCTGATCGGCATGATCCAGCTGTTCAACGGCATGCAGGGCTCGCTGTCGATGGTCTACGACCGCGAGATGGGCAGCATGCGCATCCTGCTGACCAGCCCGCTGCCGCGTGGCTTCCTGCTGCTGGCGCGGCTGCTGGGCGGGGTGGTGGTGTCGGTGCTGCAGGTGGCGGCCTTCCTGCTGATCGTCCGGCTCTACGGCATCGACCTTCCGGCCTGGGCACCGCTGACCGTGCTGCCGGCCCTGCTGCTGAACGGGCTGATGCTGGGCGCGCTGGGCATGGTGCTGGCCTCCACCATCCGGCAGCTGGAGAATTTCGCCGGGGTGATGAACTTCGTCGTCTTCCCCCTCTTCTTCCTGTCCTCCGCCCTCTATCCGCTCTACCGCATGGAGGAGGCCGGGCCGCTGCTGTGGTGGCTGTGCAGCCTGAACCCCTTCACCCATGGGGTGGAGCTGATCCGCTTCGCGCTGTACGGGCAGGTGGATCAGCTGGCGCTGGCCGTGGTCGCCGGCGCCACCCTGCTGTTCGCGGCACTGGCGGTGCGCGGCTACTCCCCCGCCCGCGGCATGGGATCGCGGGCGCCGTCGGCGGCGGGATGACGGTTCACGCCGCGTCGTGGAAGATGATGGCCAGCGTGTAGCGTTCGCCCGACCTGACCGGGCTGACGCCGTGGCGGTGGCGAACCCGGTAGGGGCCGCGCGTGCCCTGGACCGGGCGCTGGTCCACCGCGAAGATCACGCCCTCCCCCAGCCCCAGCGGCACGACGGTGGCGCGCGACTGCATGCGCGGGCGCTGTTCGGTCAGCACGAACTCGCCGCCGGTGAAGCCGCTGCCGGGCTCCGACAACAGGATGGCGATCTGCAGCGGGAACACCGTCTCGCCATAGAGGTCCTGGTGCAGGCAGTTGTAGTCGCCGGGGCCGTATTTCAGCAGAAGCGGCGTCGGACGCGTCTGTCCCGCGGCGTGGCAGCGCTCCAGGAATTCCGCATGCTCCGTCGGGTAACGGGTGTCGAGCCCCATCGCCTCCGCCCAGCGGTTGGCGACCGGCGCCAGCCGGCGGTAGAGCGGCGCCCGCAGGGCGGCGATCGGATCCGGCAGCGGGTGGGTGAAGTATTTGTATTCCCCCTTGCCGAAGCCGTGCCGCTCCATCACCACCCGGCTGCGGAACGGCGCGTCCTGAGGGTAGAGGCCGGCCAGCGCCGCACAGGTCCGGGCATCCAGAAGCGGTCCGGTCAGGGCATGGCCGGCGGCATCGAGTTCCGCCCCGATGCGGTCCCAGTCCAGATCATCCACCTCCGTCATTGGGCCGTCTCCACGCCCTCGGACGCCCGTTCCCTGTCCAGCAGGTCGCGCTTGCGTTCCACGCCCCAGCGGTAACCCGACAGGCCGCCGTCGGATCGCACAACCCGGTGGCAGGGGATCGCGACAGCCAGCGGGTTGGCGCCGCAGGCCCGCGCCACCGCCCGCACCGCCGCCGGCTCGCCGATGGCCCTGGCGATCTCGGCATAGCTGGCGGTCCGCCCGGCGGGAATGGCGCGCAGGGCCTGCCAGACGCGTTGCTGAAAGGCGGTGCCGCCGATGTCCAGCGGCAGGGTCAGCCCGGTTCCCGGCGCCTCCACCAGCCCCACCACCTGCGCCACGGTCGCCTCGAAGCCTGCGTCGCCGCCGATCAGCTCGGCCTTGGGGAAGCGGTCCTGCAGGTCGCGCAGCAAGGCCTCCGGATCGTCGCCCAGCAGGATGGCGCAGACCCCGCGCTCCGTCGCCGCCACCAGGATGGAGCCCAGCGAGCAGGCGCCGACCGCGAAGCGGATCGCCTCCCCCACCCCGCCGCGGCGATAGGCGGTGGGCGTCATGCCGAGCCGCGCCCCCGCCGTCTCGTAGAAACGGCCCGACGAGCCGTAGCCGGCCTCATAGATCGCCTCGGTCACGCTGCCCGCCTCCTGCAGGGTGCCGGCGACGCGGGCGGCGCGGCGGGCCTCGGCATAAGCGCGTGGGGTGACGCCGGTCGCCTGCCGGAAGATGCGGTGGAAGTGGTGCGGGCTCAGTCCGGCCGCGGCGGCAAGCTCGTCCAGCGGCGGGACCTCCTCCGCCTCCTCGATCAGGCGGCAGGCGCGGGCGACGGCATCGGCCCGCCGCTCGGCCTGGCTCGGTCCGTCCGGGCGGCAGCGCTTGCAGGGGCGGAAGCCTGCCCGCTCGGCCTCGGCGTTGGTGTCGTAGAACACGACATTCTCCGGCCGGGCCGGGCGCGCGGCACAGCTGGGACGGCAATAGACGCCGGTGCTGCGGACCGCATAGACGAACCGCCCATCGGCGGCGGGATCGCGGCGGCGCAAGGCGTCCCAACGGTCGGATGCGGTGTCGGCAATATCGGGTGCGGCGTTATCGAGTGCGGCGGTATCTAGTGCGACGGTCATGGCTCCCTCTCCCTTCCGCGAATCATACAGGCATCACGGCGTGTTGAGGGGGCAATGTGGGCCGGCGGACGGTGTCGCGCACTCCGCCGCTTGCTATCGAATTGCGCTTTCCTTCCTTTTCTTCTGCGCCCTGCGGACGATCGCCTCGATGCAGTCCAGAACCCGTTCGGCATTGGCGAGCCGCCCGTCGGCGTCGGGAGCCTCCAGCGCGGCGGTCAGGCGGTCGTCCTGGGCGCGCAGCAGGCCCTTGGAGCGCTTCGCCAGTGTCGCCGCCCGCGCCGCGGCGCGGTCGCCGCGCAGGGTCGCCGCCACCCCGGCCGGTCCGCAGCCGAGCGAGGCGACGCCCAGCGCCCGGCATCGGCAGCGCAGGGATGCGATGGCCAGAAGACGCTCCACCGGGTCGGGCAGCGGGCCGAAGCGGTCCTCCATCTCCTCGCGCAGGGCGTCCAGATCGCCGGCCTCGCGGGTGCGGGCGATGCGGCGGTGCAGGCCGATGCGCAGCTCCTCCTCCGGGATGTAGGCGGCGGGGATGCAGTGCGGCACTGCGACCGTCACCTCCGGGTCCCAACGCTCGTCCGGCTGGCGGCGCAGCGACCGCAGGGCGTCGGCCAGGATGCGCTGGTACAGCTCCGTCCCCACCGCGCGCAAATGGCCGGTCTGGTCCTCGCCCAGCAGGTCGCCCGCCCCGCGCTGGTCGAGGTCGAGCATGCTCAGCACGAAGCCGCCGCCCATGCTCTCGATCACTTCCAGCGAACCCAGCCGGCGGGCCGCCCGCTCCTCCAGCGGGTGGTCGGGATCGGTCAGCAGATAGGCGTAGCCCTGGACCGCTCCGCGCCCGACCCGGCCGCGCAGCTGGTGCAACTGGCCCAGCCCGAACAGGTCGGGGCGGAACAGCAGCAGCGTGTTGGCGCGCGGGATGTCGATGCCGGATTCGATGATCGGCGTCGACAGCAGGATGTCGCTCTCGCCGTCGACGAAGCCCATCACCGCATCGTCCAGCGCAGCCGCCCCCAGCCGGCCATGCGCGGTCGCGATGCGCGCGGCCGGCACAAGCTCCCGGATCCACTCCTCCAACTCGCCCAGGTCGGCGATGCGCGGGGTGACGCAGAAGGCCTGCCCTCCGCGGCCGAGCTCACGCAGCAGGGCGGCGCGGGCGGTGGTGGGATCGCGCGGGGTCACCGCGGTACGGACCGGGCGGCGGCGGGCCGGCGGGGTGTCGATGATGCTGAGACCGCGCAAGCCGGCCAATGCGCCCTGCAGCGTGCGCGGGATCGGCGTGGCGCTCAGCGCCAAGCTGTGCACGCCCTTGGTCCGCCGCTTCAAAGCCTGCTTCTGCGCAGCGCCGAAACGCTGCTCCTCGTCCACCACCATCAGGCCCAGGCGCTGGAAGCGGACATCCTTGGACAGCAGGGCATGGGTGCCGATGACGATGTCCACCGACCCGTCGGCCAAACCGGCCCGCACCCGCTCGCTCTCCGCCTTGGTCATGGAACCGGTCAAGGGCTCCACCGTCAGGCCGAAGCCGGCGAAGCGGCGGCGGAACACGTCCAGATGCTGGCGGGCAAGGACGGAGGTCGGGGCCATCACCGCCACCTGATGGCCGGCAAAGACGACGGCCGCCGCCGCACGCAACGCCACCTCCGTCTTGCCATATCCGACGTCGGCGCAGACCAGATGGTCCATCGGGTGGCCCCCGCCCATTGCGTCGAGCACGGACCGGATGGCGTGATTCTGCCCCTCCGTCAGGTCGAAGCCGAACCGGGCGCCGAAGCGGCGCATGCGGTCGGCCGGCGGGTCGATGACCGGCGCCGTCTCCCGCGCGCGGCGGCGGGATTCGCGCAGGATGCCCTTGGCGGTCTCGCCGATCTCCGCCTCCAATACCGCACGGCGCTCCAGCCAGTTGGCGTTCTTCAGGCTGTCGAGCCGGGCCCCGGTGTCGGCCGAGCCGTGGCGCCACAGCCGGTCGAAGTCGGCTGTCGGAACCAGCAGCCGGTCGTCATGGGCATAGTCCAGCACCAGGAAATCGGCGGTGGACTCCCCGCCGGCGCCATCGTCCGACGCGATGGCCTCAAGCCCGACCAGTTGCCCGATGCCGTAATCCAGATGGACGACGAAGTCGCCGGTCGCCAGTTCCGACGGCGCCAGCGGCGGACGGACCGGCGTTTCCCTGCCTGCGTCGCCGGCACGGCGCGGCGCAACCAGCACGCTCATGCCGTCACAGACGAAGCCACTGCCGGTCCTGAGCGCCAGCACGGCGCAGTCGCCCGGCGCGAGCGGCGGATCCGGCCAGCGGTCCAGCCGGGACACCGGCCGCCCCAACGCCGCCTCCGCCCGCTCCGCCAATCGGTCCGCCTCGTCCGCGCCGCCACCGGGGTGGGCGGCAAGCAGCACGGCGCCGCCATCCTCGACCAGTGCCGCCCCCCGGCGCAGCAGCGTGCGCTCGGTCCGCACCGCCTCCACCGCCTGCCCGGCCGTCACCTCCACCGGCAGCGCGGTACGGGCGGCGAGCCTGTCGTCGAGGGACTCGGCATCGATCAGGCGACGTTCCAGCACCGGAACCGGCAGGATGCAGGCGTCGTCGCGGCGGATGCGGCGGTCGGGACCGGAATCGGCAAGATCATCGGCCCGCGCCTCGATCCGGTCGCGCGCGCCGGCATCCAGAACCACCAGGGCGTCCGGCAGCAGGTCCAGCAACAGCGGGCAGTCGTCGAAGACGTTGGGAAGCTGAAGATCGAAGGCGTATGGCCGCCGGCCCTCCTCCAGATCCCGCCGCAGATCCTCCGGCAGGACATAGCCGAGCTTTGCAAGGTTGGCCGCCAACCGGTCGAGCATCTCCGGCCCGACGATCAGGTCGGTGACCGGGCCGAGCGTGACCTCGTCGATGGAGGCGATGGAACGCTGGGAGACCGGATCGAACAGCCGCAATTCGCGCACCACCCCGTCGGCGATGTCGCAGCGGATCGGCCGGTCGCCGTCGCCGGGGAACACCTCCACCACGGCACCGCGGATCGCCGCCTCGCCGGGTTCGTCCACCCGCTCGTCCAGCACATAGCCGGCCTTGGCGAGCCAACCACGCCAAGCCGCCTCGTCATAAGCCATGCCACGGGTCACATGGAACCGTGCGCCAGTCCACGCTTCCGGCGGCGGCAGCCGTTGCAGGGCGAGGTCGGCCGAGGCCACCACCAGCCGGCCGGCGGCCGGCGCCGCTTCATCGGCCAGCCGCATCAGCCCGGCGGCGCGGCGCCCCAGCACGGCGCGCGACGGCGCGGCACGGTCGCCGGCGGCGGTTTCGTCGATGGGAAGCAGGACGACGTCGAGGTCCGGCGCGATGTCGCCGGCCAAGCGGGCCAGCCGGGCGGCACGCCCATCGCTGCGCGCAAGCAGCAGGACACCGCCGGGACGGCGGGCGAGCGCCGCCAGCCGGACGGCGAGTTCGCCCTCGCTTTGGACGGTCAGGCCTGTCGCGGACGGCGGCGGGCCCGGCGGAGGGAATGGCGGCGCCTCGGGAGAGGGGTCGGCGACGGGAACTCCGTCAAGCATGATGGGCAGACATGGTGGAGGGCTCCGGTCGGTGACACCGCGCGGCAGGAGGGCCGCAGGGTGTCAACACCGCCAAGCCCCTCCGGTTGCCTACCCTTCAGTCTAGCGGAACCTTCCCGGTCAATGCAGCGTCAACCAGCCCACCAGCACGGCGATGAAGGCGCCGGCCGTCGATCCCAGCACCGTCAGCAGCGGCGACCAGCCCGCCCCGCTGCTCTTTTCGGCTGCGGCCCCATCCAGCCCGCGCAGGGTCTGGTCCATCCGCATCAGGAACACTTCCAGCCCGCCGACACGCTCCGTCAGGTCATGCAGGGTGGCGGCCATTGCTTCCGTCCGCTCCGCCTGCGTGGTCTCCAGACGGGTGGCGTCGGTGCGGAGAGCCGTCACTCCTTCACCGGCATCGCGCAGAAGTCGGCCGATGGTCTGCTGTGCGGCGGCAAGCTGGCGCTGGTCGCGGCGAAGCGCGTCGATCCGCTCGCCGATGCGCTGCAGATGCGGCCCCAGCAGACGGTCGAGCCGCTGGTCTTCCGGGTTGGGCTGCGCGAAGGTCGCCGTCTCGCCGGTGGACGGCGAGCGGACGACGGCGACCACCCGCGACGGGTCGGCCCCGTCCGGCAGGGTCAGTTCGGCTTCGAAGGCATGCGCGCCGTCGCCGATGCCGCCGCCGGCCAGATCGGGCCGCGGCCGGTCTGCCAGCACCCGCGCCAGCGTCACCGGCGGACCGCCGTCCCGCTCCAGCCGCAGTTCCACCTCCAGCCGGTCGCCGGGATGGTTGCCGTCCCAGCCCCAGCCGAAGACGCGGCCACCCTGCAGGGCGTCGATATGGCCGACGATCGCAGCCCCCTGCGGCGCCTCGGCCGCGGGTGCGGGGTCGTGAAGCTCGACGATCTTGGCGGTGGCGGACATGGGACCCGTTCCGGTTGGTTGGAGTGGAGATCCCCCTCTCCCCCCGGGGAGAGGGTCGGGGTGAGGGGGGGAGCACAGGGTAGATTCTAGGGTGTAAAGGAGCTTCCCACCTGTCGAAGCCACGCGGTGCATCCCCCCTCACCCTAACCCTCTCCCCGGGGGGGAGAGGGGATGAACAGAGTTCTCACGCCGCCTTGCGGTCGGTGGTGCGGCGCAGGGTGTGGCTCGGCATGCGGTGGGGGACGTAGTTTTCGTCCAGGAACTCCCGCATGTCGCGATAGCGCTGGTAGTAGGTGCGGTTGAACTTCTCGAACAGGCTCTGGTCCCAATATTCCTCGAGGACGAAGGGCTTGTCCGAATAGACGTTGTAGCAGGGGATCGCGAAGGTCTCCGCGAACTCCGCCGTACGGCTGTCATAGCTGAAGTAAACCGACGGCGTGGCGTTCGACAGGGCCATCAGGTTGCCGTGCAGACGATAGCCCAGCACGAGGTCCTTCGACCGCACCAGGTTCTCGTAGTCGGCGACGACATCCGAGTACCACAGGCGCTCGCGGTACAGCGCATCCATCTCGTCGTCGAAATACCACTGCTTCAGCCACGCGCTGTCATGCAGGTGCGTCCAGGCCTCCGCCTTCTGTTCCTCGGTGCCCCACAGCAGCTTCTTCTCCTCGACCTCGCCCTGCATCATCAGGACCGTGTCGAAGCGGCGGGAGATGTCCTTCACGAAGTCGCGGTGGCGCTCCAGATACTTCCGCACGTCCGGCGAATAGTGCTTGGACACCTCGCGGCGCATGGTGATGCCGACCTTGCGCACGCTGTCCAGAGCCGGCAGGTCGATGCGCAGTTCCGGATCGCGGTTGCGGAAGGCGGTCGGGCAGCCGACGATGCGGGTGTTCTTGATGCCCAGGTCCCACAGCACTTCGGCGGTGTAGGTGCCGCGCACGCCCAGCGTCGTCGACTTGTCGGCGATCATCCGCCAGATGCGCTTGCTTTCCTCGCTCAGCGTCAGCTTGCCGGTGGCCGGCGCCTGGGCGCCGACGCCGAAGGCGATGACGGGAATGCGCAGCTTTGCCAGAACCTGCAGGGTCGCCGCCGGCCATTCCATCGAATCGTGGATGTAGTTGCTGCCGCGCAGGAAGACGTAATCATACTCGGCGTTGATCCGGTCGACGGCCTCCTGCCGGAACTCGCGGATTTCCAGCACGTCGAGCTTGTCGTAGGTCAGCAGCTTCAACGAAGAGTCGAAAACGAACGCGTCGCCGATGTTGTGGTAATGGTCGATGCTGCGCTGAATGTCCTGGTAGCTGTACCAGCGCACGCAGTCATGATCATAGACTTCGCCCGACGGAATCATGACGAGGATGTTGGCCACGGCGGCACTCCCTGGGTTGGGCGGCAATAAGGGTGGATGGTACCCGGATCGTCGCCGGGCGAATTCGAATCGGCGCACAGGACCTGAATGGAAGGCCCCGCAACTTTCATTCCAACATTACCAATTTATTCTGTGAAGGATGGAATGAATTATTCTGAGACTTCGAAAATATCACAGGCTATCCCATTCTTTCCTATCAGGACCGCTGCGCCACTGCCCGTTCGGGAATGGAGGGCGCCGCACCGCCGGCGGCCAGCAGCGCGTCGAACACCTCCGCATGCTGGCGCGCGCATTCGGCGCGGTCGATCGGGCGGCGGATGCGCAGGCGCAGGCGGTCCCACAGGTCGGGCGAGGTCAGCGCCTCGGTCATGCGGTCCACCAGATCCTCGACGCTGCCGTTGCGGAAATGCAGGCCGTCGACGCCGTGGGTCACCTTCTCCGCCATGCCGCCGATGTTGCTGGCGATGATCGGACGGCCGTGCAGGAAGGCCTCCTGAATGACGACGGGGGAGTTCTCCCACCAGATCGACGGGATGATCATCCAATCGACGTCCTTCATCAGGCCCGGCAGTTCGGCCGAGCGGTAGCTGCCGTAGAAGCGCACCCGGTCGCCGGCCTTCTCCACCGCGTCGTTGAAGCGCTTCTGGTAGGCTTCCGGCTGGCGTTCCAGGTTGCCGCCGAAGATCATCAGCGCACCGTCCTCGCCCCACGCCTTTTCGGAGATGCGCGACACCGCCTCCACCAGCAGGTGCGCGCCCTTGAACTCGGTCAGCTGGCCGAAGAAGGCGAAGCGGTTGCGCTTGCCGGCGCGGGTGACCGGGCGCGGCGGGGCGATGCCTTCGATGGTCAGGCCGTTCTCGATCATCCGGAACTTCTCGCGCGGCAGCCCCCAGTCGACATAGCGGTCGATCAGGAAGTTCGACGGGCTGACGTAGAAGTCCGCCTGCTCCAGGAAGGTCTTCAGGAACAGCTCGCGCTTGAAGAACTCCGCCTCGCCGATGTGCGGGAAGCAGCCGGCACAGTCGGCCGGGCTGGCGCGGTAGCACAGCGTGTTGCGGCTGGTCTTCACCATCTGGCCGTGGTGATGGCAGATCGACAGGTATTCGTGCAGCGTGACCACGATGGGCACGCGCGGCAGCGCCTGACGCACCGCCTGGATCGTCTCGATCCCCAGCCCCAGGAAATGGTGGAAGTTCACCACGTCCGGCTGAAGGTCGCGGACATAGCGGACGAAGTCCTTCTCCAAGCCCGGCAGGTTGCGGTTGGACAGGCGGAAATGGTCGTACTCGTTGGCGTAGTACAGCACCTCCCGCTCCTTCTGGCGGAGCGCCATCAGGGCGGAACCGCGATGCTGGGCGATGGGCGGCGCCACGCGGGCCAGATAATGGCTTTCCCAGCCTGGCAGGTCATGCAGGCCGTTGTGCAGGTTGTAGGAGGCGACCTCACCCCCGCCCAGCGAGAAGGAGGGGTGGCCATGGCTGATGATCAGCGCGCGCTTGGTCTTGCTCATCGGGTGACCGTTCGTCCTAAGCGGGGGGTGAAGTGGTTGTGCAGGGTGCCCGCTGTTGCCCCCTCCCCATCCCTCCCCCGCTTATCAGCGGTGGAGGGGGTAGGACGCTTGGCAGGGTGGCCTTATCGCGGAGCGGCGGCAGTCCCCTCTCCCGCGAAGCGGGGGAGGGTCAGGGAGGGGGCAAGAGTTGAGTGGGCAAAGCACTAAGCCGCGATCGACGCCTTCCAGCGCTCGGCGAAGCTCCATTCGTCGACCAGCGCGCTCATACGCTCCAGCCGGGGGTCGCGGGCGTGGCGGGACTGTTCGTCGACCGCCACCAGCCGGACCTTCGGCAGCCACAGGCAGGAGCCGCCGGCCGCCCGCACCCGCAGGCACAGGTCCAGCCCCTTCGGCTCCGGCGCCAGATAGCGGCCGCCGTCGGCCATCGCCCGCACCAGCAGCTCGCGCGGCAGCAGGGCGCAGTCGGCCGATGCGGCATCCACCGCCGACGCCTCCTGCTCCTTCAGCCAGTCGCGCGGATAGCCGGCGAAGCGGCGCTCGTAGGTGACCGTGCCGCCCGGCCCTTCGACCGCGACGATGCCGGCGAAGCGGATCGAGTGGTCCTCGTACAGCAGGGTCGGGCTGGCCATCACTGGCGCGAGCGCGGCGGAGCCCACGGCATTCGGCTTGCGGATCGCCCGTTCCAGCGCCGACAGCCAGCCGCGTTCGGTCGGCAGAACCGAGGGGGACAGCAGCAGGACGCGGTCGGCCCTCGCATGCGGCAGGGATGCCGCCACCGCCTCGAACGGGTCGGATGCCGTGGGTGCGGCGACGAAGCCGACGGCCAGACGGTAGAAGCCGGCGGCCTGCCGGACCATGCCGGCCAGCCGCTCATGGGTGCCGGCGCCGGCCACCACCAGGATCTCCGCATCGGCGAAGTCCGGGTCGTTCGCCATGCGGGCAAGGTTCAGGTCGACATCCTCGCGCCCGTCGCAGACCGGCAGGATCACCGACACGCGCGGGCTCTTGAGCGCGCGGCCCATCGGGTGCAGGACGGAGGACGGCGCCGCTCGGCCCGACGCCGCGCTGCGCAGCATCGGCCCCAGGTGGGTGGCGACGACGCGGTCGATGGAGGGGCTGTCGGGATTGACCGACCCCAGCATGCGGCGCAACGCCTCGCCGGTCGGCGGCTGGCAGGGCAGCGGCAGGAAGGCGATGCCGTCGGCGAGCGCCAGCTCCAGATGGAACTCGGCGTCGGCGGAGATGCCGGCCGGCTCGCGGGCGAAGGCGGTGAAGCCGTGGGCGTCGTTGCCCGGAACCATGCGGCCGGCGAACAGCGGGTCGTGGGCGAAGGCGTCGGAAACGTCCTTGCGGCCCAGCCGCGACCAATCCTGGTCCAGCCGCGCCGTCATTCCGCCGCCCTTGACCGTCACCGCCCGCACCGAGCCGGTGGGGTCGAGCAGCCAGCCGCAGACGAACAGCCCGGCGCCGGCCACGCGCACCGCCATGTCCAGGCCCATGCGAACCGGCAGCGGGAGCTGCGACACCGTCTCCACCCCGTTGTAGCGGGCGGCGATGGCGGCGGCGACGCCGCGGCGGGCGGCATCGCCCTGCAGATGGCCCAGCATGTCGCGGGCATGGGCGGAGGCGACGCCGTCGGCCAGAAGCTGCCGATGCTCGAAGATCGCCAGATGGCGCCAGCCATCGGCGGCACGGAAATGGATGCGGCGAATGGTGTCGGGGGATGCCACCGGCCCTTCCAGCACCGTCAGCAGGCCGGCGGCATCGTCGGGCAGGTCCGGACGGTGGAAGGGGGCGGCGGCGCTGGCATGGGCGCGCAGATCGTCGGCCTCGACCAGCACATGGGCGGCGCCGGCCGGGAAGCCGTGCGACCAGCCCTGCACCATCAGCGCACCGTCGCGGAAGCGGCCCAGCACCTCGGCGAAGCCATCGGGACGGGAGGCCTCCTGCGCCAGACCGGCCAGCAGGCGGGTGCGGCGGTCGGCTTCGCCCTCGCCTGTCTCCAACCCGGACAGCAGGGTCACGGCGACATCCAGCGCGGTGTCGAGCGACTGCGGCTGCACTTCGCGCAATGCCGCGACCAGATGGGCGGGGTTGGTGCGGACGTTGGACAGGCGCGGCAGCAGCAGATGCTTGCCCTGCGCATCCTCGATCTCGATACGCGACGGGCGCATGTGGGCGAGCCCGGTGACGCGGATGGCGCCCAGGAACCAGCGCTCCCCCGCCCCATCGGTCCAGCAGCCGCCACGGAAACGCCCGTCGAGCATGCCGTCCAGCATCACCACGCTGTCGGCCGGCAGGGGCTGGTCGATCGCCCCGAACAGCATCAGCGTGTCCTCGTCCAGCAGGACGGCGGCGGTGATGTCGGCCTTGGTGCTGCGGTCCTTCATCGGATGCGGTTCCCCTGGTTGAGAGCGGCGGGTGCCGGAGACAGAAGTTCGCCGTAGAGGGCGAGGTGGAGCGACGCGGCCTCCTCCGTCGGACGGACGGCGGGGATGTTGGCCGACAGCCGGTCCCACAGATCGGGTTCGGTCATGGCGCGGGTCATGACGCGGGCGAGGTCGGCCGGGTCGTTGGGGCGGACATGCAGGCCGTCGACGCCGTCGCGCACCGCCTCCGCCATGCCGCCGATGCCGCTGACGATGACCGGGCGGCGGTGCTGGAAGGCTTCCTGGATCACCAGGGGCGCGTTCTCCCACCAGATCGACGGCATCACCACCCAGTCGGCAGCGGCCATCAGCGCCGGCATCTCCTGCGGCCGGTAGGGGCCGTGGGCGGTGGCGAGGCCGCGCGTCGCGTCGAAACCGTCTGCCACCCGCTGGCGGAACTCCGGCGCCTGATACAGGCTGCCGCCATGGACGGCAAGCGAAGGGGACAGGCCCTGGCGCGCCATGCGGGCGACAGCGTCCAGCGCCACGGTGACGCCCTTGAACGGATTCAGGTTGCCGAAATAGGCGAAGGCATCGCGTGCCGCACCGGGGGCGAGGTCGCGGGCCGGGGCAGGATCCACGGCGGGGCGGCTGTTCGCCATCACCTCGATCCGGTTGGGGTCCAGGCCCCAGGCGACATAGCGGTCGCGCAGGAAGCGGCTGGGCGCCAGGAAACGGTCGACCAGCCCGAACATCGCCTTGATGTGCTTCTCGCGCAGCAGGAACTGGTCGGCCGGCCGGTCTGGGAAGCAGCGGTGGCAGGCATCCGGCGACGCCTTGCTGCAGAGCGCGCGTGCTCCACCCTCGCCACGCGGCGGGGTAACCATCTGCCCGTCATTGGCGCAGATCGGGTAATAGTCGTGCAGCGTGTAGACGATCTTCGCATCCGGGCAGACGCGGCGGATCAGGAACAGCATCTCCACGCCCAGCAGCAGCGTGTGATGCACGTGCACGATGTCCGGCCGGAAGGCGCGCAGCAGGTTGGACAGGTCGGGGACCAGCCCGTGCAGGTCGATCTGGCTCTGGTGGAAATGGTCGAAATGACCGGCCCACAGCAGCACCTCGTCGGCGCTGCGGCCCAGCGTCTGGAATCCGGTGCCGGGACGCGGCGCGCGGTGGGTGTCGTTGGTGCAGGCCAGGAACAGGCACTCCGCCCCCGCTGCCTTCAGGCCGCCGAACAGCTCATGCGCGAAGATCTCGGTGCCGCCGGGATGCAGGCTCGGATGGTTGTGCGCGATCAGCAGCACCCGAGGCGGCCGGGCGGCCACCAGCGGGCGGGACGGCTGGCGCGCGGCGGGACGGGTGGCTTGATTGGCGGGGAGAAGAGGGAGACGGCGTCGGCTCATGGCACAGCCCCCTTCTCCAGAACCAGCAGATCCTGGAAATTCTCGGCCTCGCGCTGGCCGCTCCAATGGCCGCGCATCACGGCGCGGGCGGGACGCAAGCCATGGGCGGCGAAGCGGCCGAGCAGGAACGCATCGTCATAGGCGACGGCGGCGTTGGGATGCTCCGGATCGGCCAGCAGCTCGACTCCCGGCACGTCTCGGAATGGCGGGCGGGCGGTGCCCTTGGCAATGCCGGCGCGCGCGGTGGCGTCGGCCAGGAACAGGCTGAGGAAGCAGCGCCCGCCCGGCTTCAGCACCCGAGCGATCTCCGCCGCATAGCGCTCGGTGTCGGCCGTGCGCAGGTGGGTGATGACCGAGGTCAGGATGACGAAGTCATAGGCCGCCGCCTTAAAGGGCAGCGTCGCCGTCTCCCCCTCGATCCGGCCATCGGGATTGTACAGGCCGTTGGCGACGTCGAGATGGTGGAAGCGGAACTCCGGATAGGCCGGCGTGATGGTCGACGCGCACCAGCGGATGCCGTCCAGCACGATGTCGATGCCGTCGTAGGACCCATCCAGATACTGGGTCAGCGGCAACGCCATGCGGCCGACGCCGCAGCCGATCTCCAGCACCTTGTGGTCGGGACGCAGTCCGCCCAGCCGGACGAAATGGCGCAGGAACTCCGCCCCGATGGCGCGGAAATCACCATCGCCGATGAAATGCAGCTCGGGCGGCGGCACCGGCAGGAAGCGGTTGCGCGCGATCTGGGCACAGAGCCATTCCAGCCGCGGATCGGTCTGGCGGCGCAGGACGGCAAGCTGCGGAGTCGGCACGATCGCATTCATCGGGTCACCCGTGCTGTCTTGCGGGCGCGGTTTGCCTTGGAAGGCTGCGCCTCGTCGTCGGCGTACCAGTCGCGCGCCATCAGCTCGGCCATGCGGTCGGCCCAGCGGCGGCCATGGAGCCAGCGGTTGTATTCGGAAGCGACTCCGCGGGTGTAGCCCTGGTGCCGGCCGATGGAGCGGCGTTCCAGATGGTACAGCTCGACCGACGGGGCATAGCGGATGTCGAGACCCTGATCGCGGATGCGCAGGCAGAGGTCCGAATCCTCGAAGTCGCCGATGATGTAGTCTTCGCAGAATCCGCCGGCGGCGGTGTAGGCGGCGCGCGTGGTCAGCAGGCAGGCGCCGGTGACGCCCGGAACGGAGCGCGGACGGCAGGCGGCGGCGAAGTCGCGCGGCAGGCCCTTGAAGTAATGGTGGTTGTACCAGGCGCCCTGCAGGTCGCGGTCGAAATAGAGGCCGGCATGCTGAAGGCTGTCGTCGTCGAACAACAGCTTCGGGCCGACCGCGCCGATGCCCGGACGCTCCTCCAGCGCCGCGACCAACTGCGGCAGCCAACCGGCGCGGTCGGGGACCACGTCGGAGTTGAGCAGCAGCAGGCGGTTGGCGCGGGCCACAGCGACGCCGGCATTGTTGGCGGCGGAATAGCCGTAATTGGCGCTCTGCACCAGCAGCAGCATCGGCAGGCCGTAGAGGCCGTGGAAGCCGCGCAGCAGATGCACCACCTCGTCGCGCTGCTCCGGGCTGTCGAGCACGAAGACCAGTTCGGCATCGGCCATCGCCGGATCGGTGGCGAAGCACGCGATCTGGAAGCGCAGGAACTCCAGCGTGCGGTAGAGCGGGATGATGACCGACACCGCGGGCTTGGCCTTGCGCTCGCCATAGACGACCAGTTCCGGCTCGCCGCGGGTGGCGAGATGGGCGGCATGCAGCGGGGCGACGGTCGGACCGATGACGGTCTCCAGCAACTCCGGCGTGGCGAAGCGCGGCGGCAGGCTGCCCAGCACGGCGGCGCGGGCGTCGGCATCGGCGCGCGGACGCGGCGGCGGGACGAGGCGCAGCGCGCCGCCCGACGCCAGCCGAAGCTCCGCCGTCACCTGAAGCGCTTCCGCCGGTTCGGGATTGCCCGGCAGATGCAGGACGAAGCCGCTGCGGTCGAGACCGGTGTTGCCGTAGAGCTTCGCCACATCCTCGCGCGGGAAGCGGTTGGTGAAGCGATCCACCCGGCGTTCGCCGCCGAAGGGGGTGCGCACCACCAGTTCCGCCGCCAGACCATGCGGATCATGCAGCCAGCCGGCCAGGAACAGCCCGCCGTCGGCCGTGGGAACCGCGAGATCCAGCGAGGCGCCGATCGGCCGCTTGGCATCGGCGGCCTGCCGGCGCGGCAGCGGGGCCAGCGCCTGCAGCTCGCTGACCGCCGACGCGGCGGACGCATCGTTGCGGCCACGCTTGGCGAGGCAGGACAGCAGGTAGTGACGGAGGGTTGCCGGCGTGTCAGGGCGGGCGTTCAGCCGGTCGGTCAGCGTCGGCAGACCGGCGGGCTCCTCCGGGAAGCGGCGGCAGGCGACGCCGTTGGCGCCCAGCACCACCAGCAGGTTGCCCGGCGCGCACAGTTCGCGATCCATCAGCAGGTCGAAGGCGATGCGCCCCCTGCCGGCGGGATCGGGGCCAATGCAGGCATCGAACGGCGCCCGTGCCACCGCATTCGGGGAAAGGACCACCAGACCGGTGATGGCGCCGAAGCGGCCGGACAGAGCACCGGCGCACAGCAGAAGCTCGCCACCCGCCGTCGCGCGGATTGCCAACGTCGCCGGCTCCGCCGCACGGTCGAGCACCAAGCGTCGGCACAGCGCGGCGAAAGCGGCATCGCAACGAAGCGCCGGGGTGGAGCTGGCGAAATCGAACAGGAAACGCAGAACCCGCAAGCGGCCGGCACCATCCAGGCTGCCCAGCAGCCCGGCGGGATCGAGATCGGCGGTGCCGGCTTCGGTGCGAAGCTCGGCGATCACGCGGTTGTTGGCGATGAAATGGATGGGCAGCCGCGGATCGCGCGGTGCCGGCAGGATCGACAGGACACGGCGGGCGCCCCAGCCGCTGTCGATGGTCAGCGTGGTGAAGGGCGGACGCACCGGTTCGCCGTCGACGCTCGGCGTGATCGGGCCGACGACATCGGCCGCGCCATCCATCGTCCCATCCATCGTCCAAGAGACGAGGAGGAAGCGGCGGCCCAGCGCCAGACGTTGCGCGGGGGCGATCGACACCGAATTCGGCAGGACGGCGATGACGGTCATGGATTGGATTCCGGCAGCGTCGATGGTTTGAAAGTCGGGGGTTTGAACTTCGGAAGTGCTGATTTCGGGCAAAGGAGGACCGGCGGCGGCTTTGACACCACCGGTCCGTCCCTTTCATTCACTGCTCAAGACGCAGCGGACGATCAGTGCCCGGTTAGTGGATGACGAAGAAGTCGTTCGGGTGGTTGTGGATGTCCGCAGCGGAGACACCCTTCAGCGTGATGCTGTCGCCATGGCCGAGGTCGATCACGGCATCGCCATGCTGGTCGGTGACGCGGGCGGCCAGATCGGCGGCGTCGTTCACCTTCAAACCGTTGATGTTGCGGGAGATCTGCAGGACGTCCTCGCCGGCCTTGAAGTCCAGGACCACGTCCTGGCCGCCGCCGCCGGAGAAGATGAAGACGTCGTGGCCGGCGCCGCCGGACAGCAGATCGTCGCCCTTGCCGCCTTCCAGGCGATCGTTGCCTTCGTCGCCGAACAGCATGTCGTCGCCGTCGCCGCCGTTCAGCACGTCGTTGCCGGTGCCGCCGCGCAGGATGTCGTCGCCCTTGCCGCCGTCGAGGATGTCGTCGTGGCCGCCGCCGGACAGGATGTCGTCACCCTTGCCGCCCGTCAGCACGTCGTTGCCGTCCCCCCCGGACAGCACGTCGTCGCCGGCGCCGCCGTCCAGCACGTCGCGACCGGCACCGCCGATCAGAACGTCGTCACCACTCCCCCCCAGGATGATGTCGTCGCCCGAACCGCCGTCGATGATGTCGTTGCCGTTACCCCCCAGCAGCATATCCGCCGAAGTGCCGCCATGGATCACGTCCTGCCCGTTCCCCCCGAACAGAGCATCGTGTCCAGCGCCGCCGAGCAGGGTGTCCGCGCCGTTGCCCCCCAGCAACAGATCGTTACCCTGCCCGCCATCGAGAAGATCGGCGTGATTGCCGCCGACCTTCACATCGTCGTAGCTGCCCCCAGGAACCGTAGCCATCGTAGGTATCTCCTTGCGATGTGATTGGAATTTTTGGGCCGTCTTTCGGCCTCGCTCGAAAGGCTGAGCTCGCCTTTCGGTGTAACCAAATCTATCGGGGGATAGTGTGATAAAAGATGGGCTGTGGGAAGAAAAAGTTGAGTCAGAACAGAAGAATCTCACAGAACAACGCATTGTCTATATTTTCAAAAAGAGAGTTAGTCTGAATTGCTTCGAATTTCTAAGCAGTTCCCATTTTAAAAACGTTGGTCAGACTCACTTCCAAACTCCGGATTGCCGTGAACCGTCGGGATCACCATGAAAAGTTTTCTTGGTTAAGAGATAGTTTTTAAAAATCAGTTCACCCACTTAATGCCACAGGGTCGGTGAGCCGGTGGATTCGATAGCCGGTCATCACGCTGGGCGGACGCGGGAGATGCCTTTCCCATCCGAGGATGTCCTCAGCGCAATACTCAAGTATGCAAGTAACGGTGAATTTCGGCGCAGTAAAAGCGTCATGGAACTGACCCGTAACGGCAAAAGGGCCGGCGTGGGGGACGCCGGCCCTTTCACGGGACCGCTTGCGGGGGATGGACCCATTTGCCGGCGGTCCCAGCCCGCACCGGCCCGAACGGGGGAGGGCCGGGGGGACGGGCGTGCCGTCTATTTCTCCCGGAAGGCCCGCTGCATCCCATCCGTCAGCGGTGTCAGGAAATAATCGATGGCGCGGCGGGCATGGCCATGGATCATGACTTCGGCCGGCATACCGGGATGAAGATCGACGTCCGGCAGTGCCTTCAGTTCCGCCGCATCCATGCTGATCCGGGCGGCGAAATAGAAGGCGCCGGTGCGCTCGTCTTGCAGCTGGTCGGCGGACAGGGACACCACCTGCCCTGCCACCGGCGGCACCGCACGCTGGCGATAGCCGGTCAGCTTCACCATCGCCTTGCTGCCGACCTCCACATTCTGCACGTCGTGGGGAGAGACGCGGGCCTCCACGATCATGGCGTCGTCCTGCGGCACGATGTCGAGGATGCCGGCGCCGGCCGGAATGACGCCGCCGGACGTGAAGAAGCGCAGGCCCGTCACGCGCCCCGCCTGCGGGGCGGTGATCGCTTGGCGCAACAGGATGTCGTCGGCGCTGCGCAGGCGTTCCGACAGGTCGGAGACGCTGGCCTGGGCCGTCTGCAGATCGACCGCCACCTCCGACCGGCGGGTGTTGCCGAGGTTGATCATGGTCAGTTCGGCCGCCGCGATGGCCTGTTCGGCCTTGGACTTGTTCGCCATCAGCTCGCCCAGCCGCCCTTCGGAATCGGCGACGTTGCGCTGAAGCTCCAACATGCGCGGCTTGCGCTCATACCCCTTCGCCAGCAGCCCCTGCACCACCTGCAATTCGTCCCGGGTGTAGCGCAGCCGGTCGGCGGTGGCGACGCGCTGGGATTCCAGCGCCGCGATCTCGTCCCGCAGCTGGGAGATCTGCCGGCGCTGGATGCCCATCTGCGCCTCGTGGCTGTCCAGCCTGGAGCGGAACAACCTCTCCTCGACCGACATCGCCTCGGCCGCCACCGGATTGTCGCGCGCCGCCTTCACCAGATCGTCGCTGAACAGCGGTTTCGGACCATCGGACTGTTCGGCCCGCAGCCGGCCGAGCCGGGCCAGCGCCGTCCAATATTGGCCCTGCAGCTGCGACACCACCGCCTGGCTCTGCGTCGAATCCATCCGCAGCAGCACTTGGCCTGCCCGCACGAGGTCGCCGTCCTTGACCAGCAGGTCGCGCAGGATGCCGCCTTCCAGATGGGAGACGGTCTTGCGGTGGCTTTCCACCATCACCGTGCCGGCGGCCAATGCCGCGCTGTCCAGGCTGGCGGTGAAGCCCCAGGTCAGGAAGCCGCCGAAGCCGACCAGCACGGCCAGCGCCCCGGCCAGCGCGGTGTTGCGCAGCGACGGTTCGGCAGGATCCACGTCGATGGTCGCCGTCCAGACCGCCGGGGTCGTCAATGCTGGCGTTTCGCTGGTCATCGTTGCTCTCCGCTGCGGACGAGGCGGGTCACGCCGGCGGGGACCCCGCCCGGCTGCACCAGTTTCAGGACATCGGCGCGGGCGCCGAAATGCTCGACGACGCCTTCCTTCATCACCACCAGCTTGTCGGCCACCGCGACGATGGAGGGGCGGTGGGCGATCATCACCACGGTGGTGCCCTCGGCCTTCACCTTGTGAACGGCGTTCAGCAGGGCCTGCTCGCCCTCATGGTCGAGGTTGGAATTGGGCTCGTCCAGCACCAGCAGCCGCGGCCGGCCGAACAGGGCGCGGGCCAGCGCGATGCGCTGCCGCTGGCCGCCGGACAGGGAAAAGGCGCTCTCGCCCACCGGCGTGTCGTAGCCGAAGGGCAGGCGCCCGATCATCTCGTGCACGCCGGCCAGCCGCGCGGCGCGGACGATCTCCGCCGGATCGGCGCTGGCCATGCGGGCGATGTTCTCGCCGATGGTGCCGTCGAGCAGCGCCACCGACTGTGGCACGTAGCCGACATATTTGCCGAAGCTCTCGCGCTCCCACAGATAGGTGCTGGTGCCGTCCAGATAGATGCCGCCGGCGGTCGGCTGCCAGACGCCGACCAGCAGGCGGGCCAGCGTCGATTTGCCGGCACCCGACGGGCCGATGATGCCGAGCACCTCCCCCGCCTCGGCGGAGAAGGAGACGTTGCGCAGCACCGGGCGGTTCAGGCCGGCCGGCACATGGCTGACGCGGTCGACCGCCAGCGTCCCCTGCGGCGCCGGCAGCGGCATGGTGGAGCGGGCCGAGGCGCCGTTGTTCAGCAGGTCGCGGATGCGGCGGTGCGCCTCCAGCGCCTTGACCCACTGCCGCCAGCCGTCGACCAGCTGTTCGAAGGGATGCAGCAGCCGCCCGGTGATCAGGCCGGCCGCCATCATGCTGCCGGGGGTCACCAGATTGTCGATCACCAGCGTGGCGCCGGCGGCGATCACCCCGACCTGCAGCATCAGCCGCAGCGAACGGGAGGCTGCGGCCAGCCCGCGCGACATGGTGGCGCCGCGGTCGATCATGCCGGCCGATCCGCTCTGCGCCGCCTGCCAGCGCCGCGCCAGCGCCGGCAGCATGCCCATCGCCTCGATGGCTTCGGCATGGCGGACGGTGCCGGCGATGTCGGCGAAGACGCGGGCCGACGCCTCGTTCGCCTCGGCCATCGGCCGCCGGGTCAGCGCGTCGGTCAGAATGCCCATTACCAGCAGGACCAGCGCCGCGCCGATGGCGAGGAAGCCGTAGACCGGATGTAGCAGGAAAAGGATCACCAGGAAGATCGGCGCCCAGATCAGCTCCAGCGGTGCGGTCACGGCGCTGCTGGTCATGAAGGCGCGCAGGTCGTTCAGGTCGCGCATGGTCTGCGCCGCATTGCGCGGCCCGCCGGACAGCGCATCGACGATGGACGCCTCCAGCGCCGGCACGTTGAAGCGGTGGGCGATGACGGCGCTCGTCACCAGGAAGGCGCGGGCGCGGATGAAGTCCAGCACGCCGTACAGCGCCAGCGCCCCCACCGCGATGATCGCCAGCATCGTCAGCGTTTCCAGGCTGCGGCTGCTCATCACCCGGTCGTAGACCTGCATGGTGAAGAGCGGAACCACCAGCATCAGGACATTGACGAACAGGCTGAGGATGCCGGCCAGCAGCAGGCCATGCCCGATCTTCCGGTAGGCTTGGGTCAGCAGGGGCCGATCCACGGAACTCATCTTCGATCCTTCCCGATGGAGGATTGGCCGATCAAGACGGCGCTGGAACTCGTGAGGGCGGATGAAACGGAAAAAGCTGCCGGCGGCGTGACGCTGGACAGTAAGCCGGCTGGGGGGGCGCCGGGTGCGGCCGGTCCAATAAAGGAACGGTCGCCTATGCATGGCGGATCCGGACGCGGGGGGAGCGTCTGCGGACTTGGCACGCTCAAGCTTTACACCGGGGACATTTTAGAGACGTGTGACAAGTTTCGGGTCCTACCCCTTTTCAGTTCCCGCAAAAGGGGTGGAAACTGGCCGGCAAATGGTTGATTTTTCTGCGGAATCTGGCACCTCACCGAAGGTCTTAGGCCGTTTTGGGTGGGGTTTCCAGCCATCTGGTCAGAGCGCTCGGTTATCGTGCATGCTGCGTCGCGATGAATTGCGCAGGGCGTCGGACCTCCCCCATCCGGCCCCTGCCCCGCCCCCCTTTCCTTCCACCATGCAGGCCGCCCGTTTCCGGTTGCGGCCCGAAATCCGGTTCCCCGGAGACCGGTTCAAGGAAACCCGATCCATGACGACCCCCAAGACCATCCTCGTCACAGGCGGCGCCGGCTATGTCGGCAGCCATTGCGTGGCGGAGCTTCTCGACCATGGCCATCGTGTCGTGGTGTTCGACAATCTGCGTCAGGGTCACATCGCGGCGGTTCCGCCCGAGGCCGCCTTCGTCCAGGCCGACCTCGCCGACGAGGCGGCGCTGGCCCGCGTCTTCGCTGAGTGGCGTTTCGACGCGGTGTTCCATTTCGCCGCCTTGTCGGTGGTCGGCGAATCGATGCGCGACCCGCACGCCTACCTGCACGGCAACACCGTCACCTCGCTGAACCTGATCCGCGCCGCGGTGAAGGCCGGGGTGATGAAGCTGGTCTTCTCCTCCACCGCCAACCTGTTCGGCTCGCCCAAGCGCATTCCCATCGACGAGGATGAAGCGATCGATCCCGGCAGCCCCTATGGCGAATCGAAGTTCATGATCGAGCGCGCCCTGCATTGGGCCGACCGCTGCCATGGGCTGCGCTCCGCCTGCCTGCGCTACTTCAATGCCGCCGGGGCGCATCCCAACGGAAAGCTGGGCGAGGATCATAGCCCGGAGACGCACCTGATCCCGCTGGTGATGGATGCCGCCACCGGCAAGCGTCCGCACATCGAGATCTTCGGCGACGATTACGACACGCGCGACGGCACCTGCATCCGCGACTATATCCATGTCTGCGATCTGGCCGACGCCCATCTGCGGGTGCTGGACGCGCTGGAGGAGCGGTCGGTCCGCTACAACCTCGGCAACGGCACCGGCTACAGCGTGCGTGAGGTGATCTCGTCGGTCGAGCGCATCACCGGGCGGACGGTGCCGGTGAAGATCGGCCCGCGGCGGCCCGGCGACCTGCCGGTGCTGATCGCCTCGTCGGAGCGGATCCGCCGCGATCTCGGCTGGCAGCCACGCTTCCCGGAGCTGGACAGCATCATCGCCGGCGCCTGGGCCTGGCGCAGCGCGCACCCGCATGGTTTCCGCGGCCTCGCCGCCGCGGCGGAATAAGGCAGAAGCGAGAAGGATGGCGGCAATGGCAGAGCCGGGATCATGGACGCGATGAGCAACCTGAACTGGGACGATGACGACGCGCCCGAGCCTGGACCGGACGACAAGCCCGGCGGCGACCCCGCCCGGAAGCCCGGCGAGGACCTCGACCTCGCCGACTTCCACGGCATGGCGCGCCTGATCGAGCGGATGCACCGGCGGTATCTGGACGTCGTGCGCGTCGGCCTGTCCAAGCAGGGCATCGAGGACATCGGCCCGGTCCAGGCGCTGATGGTGATGCTGATCGGCGAGGACGAGCTGTCTGTCCGCGACCTGATGGAGCGCGGCTATTACCTGGGCTCCAACGCGTCCTACAGCCTGAAGATCCTGGTCGATGCCGGCTACATCAACCGCGCCGCCAACCAGCGCGACCGCCGCACCGCGCGGCTCCAGCTGACCGACAAGGGACGGGAGCTTTGGGAAGGGCTGCGGCGGATGGAACACGCCCAGGCCGAGGCGCTGGTGCGCAACGAGACCGAGGCGCGCGACCTGAAGGCCAGCTACCGCACGCTCCGCCGGCTGGACCGGCTGTGGGGCGACATGGTCCGCTATTCCTGCCTCGATTTCGACTGATGGGTTTTCGTCCGATGCCGCAGCCGGGTGCCCCTATGCCACATGCCGTCCAACCGCAGACCTCGCAGCCAGATGCACCCAACCCGAACGCCCTGTCGTCGCGGGATGTGGAACGCCTGCTGACCTCGCCCACCGCGGAAACGCGGATCGAGACGATGAACAAGCTGTTCCACGATCTGGAGGCCGGCGCGCTCAGCCCAGCGGAACGGTCGCTGGCAATCGAGGTGGTGCATTGCTTCGCCGGGGACGCCCAAGTGGCAGTGCGCGAAGCGGTGGCCTGGCAGCTGCGCAACAGCCCGCTGCTGACCGAGGACTTGGCCGAACGGCTGGTCCGCGACGTCGGGCGGGTCGCCTTCCCGATCCTGCGCGACGCGGCGGGCCTGACCGACGACCTGCTGCTGGACGTGCTGTCCGATCCGGATTCCGGCAAGCATGTGGCGGTCGCCAGCCGGTCGAAGGTCTCGGCCCGCGTGTCGGGAGCCATCGCGGAGCGCGGCAACGTCGTCGCCGTCACCGCCCTGCTGCGCAACGACGGGGCCGAGGTGCCGGACAGCGCGATGCACCGCGCGCTCGACCGCTTCGGCCGGGTCCGCATGGTCAGCGAGGCGGCGGCGACCCGTCCCGGCCTGTCGCTGGCGATGGTGGAGCGCGTCGTCGCCTTCGTGTCGGACAGCATGCGCACCACCCTGATGCAGGCGCACGGCCTGTCGCGCGAACTTGTGGAACGGCTGGTGGAGCGCGGGCGGGAGGCGGCGACCATGCGGCTCCTGCGCCCGGTGCTGCGCGGCGCCGAGGACATCGATTCGGTGATCCAATGGCTGCACGCCAACCGCCGTTTGACGCCTGTGCTGCTGTTCCGGGCGCTGTGCGCCGGCGACCTGTCGCTGTTCGTCGCCGGCATGGCGCTGCGCGCAGGCATTCCGGCGGAGAACGCCCGCCGCTTGGCCTGGGACGACGGCGAGCTGGGCATGGCGGCGCTGATGAAGAAGGCGACCGTCGCCCCCGGCCTGACCCATCCCTTCCAGGTCGCGGTCGGCGTCGCCAAGCGAATGGAGTACGAAGGCGAGGAGAACCGGCGCGAGGACTTCCAGTCGGAGGTCATCAGCGAACTGTTCACCGCCTGCACCCCCACCAACGACTGGATGGTCGACGACCTGCTTCTGCAGCTGTTCGACCAGAAGTCGGAGGAGGTGATCGACCGGGCGCTGGATCAGGCCGGCCTGCCCTTCTCGCCGGTGCGCACGATGCAGTGAGGCGGGGCAGTCGTCAGCTGGCCCCGGCCCCTCCCGCCGTCACGCCGCGCAGGATGTCGGACATGCTGAGGATCGCCTCGGCGACCTCGATGATGCGCTTGTTCTGGTTCATCGCCGTCTTGCGGATCAGCTTGTAGGCCTCCTCCTCCGACAGGTTGCGGGTGGACATCAGCAGACCCTTGGCGCGGTCGATCACCTTGCGCTCGTTCAGCGCCGCCTTGGCGGTCTCCAACTCCAGGCTGACGTCGCGCAGACGCTGCGACTGCGCTTGCACGACGTCGAGCACGGAGCGCATCAGCTTGGGCCGCAACCCGTCCGGGGCGTAGAGCCCGGTGCCGTCCTGTCCGGGCAGGGCGGGATCGGCGTCGACCAGCACCATCGCCACCGGCATCACCGCATCATGTCCGCGCAGGTCGGCCTGTTCCAGATCTGCGCGCGCCTGGGCCAACTTCGCCTCGCACAGCAGGCGCAGATCCTCGGTCAGCCGGTCTTCCACCGTCTTCAGCAGATCCATTCGGCGGGTGGCCTGCTCGAACCAGGACTCCGGCGTGATTCCCGACAGCTCGCCATGGCGGGCGCCGTCGCCGAGCGCCACCGCCCGCATCCTCTCCACCTCCGCCATCGCCGGATCGGAAAGCGCAGCGCGGAAAGCGGCAGTGTGGGTGGGGTCGGCGAATTCCGCGACGATGCGGAAGGCGCGGTTCTGCGCATCGATCAGCTGGGCGAGCCGGCCATGCTCCGCCCCGTCGAACCGCCCGCGCGAGAAGCCGGCGCTGGCCGTCGCCCGCTCCTGCCCGGCGAATTCCTTGCCCTGCACGATGTTGAACAGCGCCACCAGCGCGCGGGAGATCGCTGGGTCGGCGGCGATATCCGCCGCTTCGAACACCACGGCCAACAGATGGCCGACGATGTCGGTGAAGGACTTCACGGCATCCTGCGGCACCAGTGCCAGCGACGCCACCTGTTCCCGCAGCGCCGACAGCCCGTCCAGCGCATGCAGGGCGATGGCGACGCGGTTGTAGAATTGCGCGCCCGAACTGAGGCGGTCGAGCTGCCGGTCCACATGGTCGAGCCGGTCGCGCAGGATCGCTTCCAGCGCCTTGGCGTCGGCCTGCCAGCGGGCGCGATCCTCGGCGAAGCGCTTTCCGCTGGAGCCCAAATAGATGGAGGACGCGCCGCGTTCCTTCTGAAGCGCGTGGATCAGCCCGCTCATGTCGCGGACCAGGGAGCTGACGGCCAGTAGCTGTTCGACGTCGCGGATGCGGCACAGCTTGGCGGCGCGCAGGAACCTTGCGGCCGCGGTGCCCGCTCCGCTGTCCTTGGTTTCCTGCTGCGTCACCATCCGGCCCGTTCCCCCATGATCGCGCTGCCCCACAGGTGATGAAGCAATGCATATGCCAGCGCTATGCAAAGCCCCTCTCACCTTGCGGGAGAGGGGCTTTCGCAATGCAAGCCGGCCGCTCTGCGTTCATGCGGTTGCCTAAGAATGCAGCGACTTCGCCGAAAATTTACGCACATTTCGGCCGCTTCCGGTGCGGTGCAACAAATGCCCGCTCGCCGCTGTTGAGTCGGCACCCCAACTGTCCCGGAGTCGACCCGCCATGGCCAAGAATCCCTTCATGAGCGCCTGGTTGTCCTGGGCCAACCGGGCCACCGGGATGTGGACCACCGCCGCCATGTCGGCGGCCAAGCGCAACCAGTCGGCGGCGTTGAAATCCATGATGACTCCGCCGAAATCCGCCAAGCCGAAGCGCAAGGCCAAACCGGCGCGCTGACCGGCGGGCGAACGGATTCAGCGGGGATCTGACGAGGGCGTGCTTGACGGTGCGCGGAGGGGATGGCCAAATCCTACCCCCTTCGTTTCACGCGCAACCGTTGAGACACGCCCCATGACCTCCGTTCGCATGCCCTCGTCGCGGCCTCCGTCGCGCTGGGCGAACCTGTTCACCGACCGGCCCGTCACCTGCATCGAGGATCTGCGGCAACTGGCGGAATGGCGCGTGCCGCGGATGTTCTACGATTACGCGGATTCCGGCTCCTACACGGAGTCGACCTACCGCGCCAACGAATCGGACTTCGGCCGGATCAAGCTGCGCCAGCGCGTGGCGGTGGACATGACCAACCGGACGCTGGCCAGCACCATGGTCGGCCAGCCGGTGGCGATGCCGGTGGCGCTGGCCCCGACCGGCCTGACCGGCATGCAGCATGCCGACGGCGAGATCCTGGCCGCTCGCGCCGCGGCCAAGGCCGGCGTTCCCTTCACGCTGTCGACCATGAGCATCTGCTCGATCGAGGATGTGGCGGAGAATACCGACAAGCCCTTCTGGTTCCAGCTGTACGTCATGCGCGACCGCGACTTCATCGACAAGCTGATCGACCGCGCCAAGGCGGCCGGCTGTTCGGCGCTGGTGCTGACGCTGGACCTGCAGATCCTCGGCCAGCGCCACAAGGACATCAAGAACGGCTTGTCCACCCCGCCGAAACTGACCGTCGGCAACGTCCTGGACATGGCGACCAAGCCGCGCTGGTCCATCAACATGCTGCGGACCCACCGCCGCACCTTCCGCAACATCGTCGGCCACGCCACCGGCGTCAGCAACCTGTCGTCGCTGTCCTCCTGGACGGCGGAGCAGTTCGACCCGACGCTGAACTGGGACGACGTGCGCCGCATCCGCGACCGCTGGGGCGGCAAGCTGATCCTGAAGGGCATCCTCGACGCGGAAGACGCGGTGATGGCCGCCGACACCGGGGCCGACGCGCTCATCGTCTCCAACCATGGCGGGCGGCAGCTGGACGGCGCCATCTCGTCCATCGCGGCGCTGCCGGCCATCGTCGAGGCGGTGGGCGACCGGATCGAGGTGCTGATGGACGGCGGCATCCGCTCCGGCCAGGACGTGGTGAAGGCGCTGGCGCTGGGCGCCAAGGGCACCTTCATCGGCCGCGCCTTCCTCTACGGCCTGGGGGCCGGCGGCGAGGCCGGCGTGGCCCAGTGCCTGGAGATCATCCGCAAGGAGATGGACGTCACCATGGCGATGTGCGGCCTGCGCGACATCAAGCACGTCACCTCCAACATCCTGGCCGGGAAACCCGATTTCGGGGTCTAACCGGTTCGCTGATGGCCAGAACGGCAGCTTTGGCGGGATGGAACAGCGTGGAACGGGTTTCCGGCGCTGTTCCTCACCGTCTGCCCGGCCGGGTCCAGGGCTTGCCTGCATGGGTGCTGGTGGAAGAGAAGCCCCAAAATGTTTCACTCCTGAAATAATAGTGGCCGGTTCGTCAGTCACGCTTCAGCTCGTCAAGAACAATATTGCCATGCTCAAGGCCTGAAAGAAGCTTTGACGAGAAAGATGCACCCACATGGGATAGTGGATAGTGCAAGCCGCTTCCTCAATCTCATGGCATAGTGATTCTCCATTGGCACTGACCGGCGAGACCGCAGTTGACATCTTCACTCGACCCTGCGGACGGCGAAAGCCGGGCCTCCGGGCATGATCGGGCCACCCTGGCTTTCCTGACCGGCGGCGGCGCCTTCGGCGAATTCATCCTGGCGCAGGACTGGGCGAACACATCCCTGGGGCCGCCGGAGCTTTGGCCACAGCCCCTCAAGACGATCGTCGGCGTCATGCTCGGCTCGAACCAGCCGATGTTCGTCGTCTGGGGGGCGGAGCGCACGCTGATCTACAACGCGCCCTATGCCGAAATCCTCGCCAACAAGCATCCGCTGGCGATGGGACAGGATTTTCTCGATGTCTGGAACGAGATACGCGGCGATCTCGAGGGCATCGTGGCCCAGGCCTATCGCGGCGAACCGGTGCAGATGGACGACATCACACTGTTCATGGAGCGCCGCGGCTACCGGGAAGAAACTCATTTCTCTTTCTTCTACTCTCCTCTCAGGATCGATGTCGGTTCGGTCGCCGGCCTGTTCTGTGCCTGTACCGAAATCACCGAACCGGTGATGGTGCAGCGCCGGCTGATGGAAAGCGAGGCCCGCGCCCGCGCCGATGCCCAGCGCGTGCAGCTTGCCCTCGATGCGGGCGCCATCATCGGCACCTGGTTCTGGCATCTGCCGACCGACCATTTCACGGCGGACGAACAGTTCGCCCGTTCGTTCGGACTGTCTTCGGAGGTCTGCAGCACGGGCCTCGGCATCGAACAGGTCGTCGCGACGGTCCATCCGGACGACAAGCCGGGTCTGATGGCCGCAATCGCCGAGGTGATCGGGCGCGGCGGGGCCTACGCCCATCAATATCGGGTGTGCCGCCACGACGGGCGTTACCACTGGATCGAAGCGAACGGCCGGGTCGAACACGCGCCCGACGGCACGCCGCTGAACTTTCCGGGCGTCCTCATCGATGTGGAAAGCCGCAGGGCTGCGGAAACCGCGCTGCGCGACAGCGAGGAGCGCTTCCGGGCCGCCGTTCATGCCGTCAACGGCATTCTGTGGACCAACACCGCGCATGGCGAGATGCAGGGCGAGCAGCCCGGCTGGTCCGCGCTCACCGGGCAATCCTTCGACGAGTATCGCGGCTATGGCTGGGCCCGGGCCGTTCACCCCGACGACGCCCAGGCGACCGTCGACGCCTGGAAAGCTGCGGTGGCGGAAGGGCGGACCTATGTCTTCGAGCATCGGGTGCGGCGCCATGACGGCGTCTGGCGCCGTTTCAGCATCCGGGCCATCCCGTTGGTCGATGCCGGCGGGGCCATCCGCGAGTGGGTCGGCGTCCATACCGACGTGACCGAGCAGCGCGAGGCCGAGGCCGTTCTGGAACGCTCGCGCGAGGAACTGGAGCGGCTGGTCCAAGAGCGGACCATCCAGCTGGTGCAGGCGCAGAAGATGGAGATCGTCGGGCAGCTCAGCGGCGGCATGGCACACGATTTCAACAACCTGCTTCAGGGAATCGGCGGTTGCCTCGCCGTGCTGGACAGGTTTGTTCCGGACGGTTCGCCGCGCCGGCTTTTCACCGCCGCGGAGGAGGCCATCACGCGCGGCGCCCAACTGACGCATTCGATGCTCGCCTTCGCCCGGCGCCAGATGCTGACGCCGAAGCCGACGCGGCTGCTTTCCCTCGTCGAGAGCATGCAGCCGTTGCTTGAACGCACGCTGGGCGGCCTGATCCACTTCGACATCGATGTGCCCGCCGACACGGCACCGGTGATGGTCGATCCGGCACAGCTGGAATCGGCGATCCTCAATCTCGCGATCAATGCAAGGGATGCGATGCCCCAGGGCGGGGTTCTGACGCTGCACACCGACAACGTCGTCATCCGGCGGCAGGGCGAAGCTGGACGCCCGGCGGAACTGGTGCCCGGCGAATATGTGGCGATCACCCTGGCCGACACCGGGACCGGCATGGACGAGCCGACGCTGGCCAGGGCCTTCGAGCCCTTCTTCACCACCAAGGAGGTTGGCAGGGGCTCGGGCCTCGGCCTGTCGATGGTCTATGGCATGGTTGCCCAGTCCGGCGGCGGGGTGACGATGGCCAGCGAGGCCGGCAAGGGCACATCCGTGACCATCTACATTCCCCGCGCCGTGGATGTCGAGACCACGGCACCGGCGCCGGCACCGGAAACGATGCCGGCAAGCCGCAAGGTCGTGCTGCTGGCCGACGACGACCATCTGGTGCGAACCGGCGCCTCTGCCGTTCTGGAGATGCTCGGCTACAACGTGCTCGCCGCCGCGAGCGGAGTGGAGGCGCTGCAGGTTCTGCAGGACGCGGAGGCGGTCGACGTCCTGATCACCGACTACGCCATGCCCGGAATGAGCGGCGTCGCCCTGATCCAGGAGACGCGGCGCCTGACGCCGGAGTTGCCGGTTCTTCTCATCACCGGATATGCCGACAAGCCGGACGGCATCGAGCACTGCGCGGTTCTGCACAAGCCGTTCAGGCCGCAGGCTCTCGCCGAGCAGCTCGCCACCCTTCTGAAAGCGGGCTGACGGGACCACCGCACTGCCCCCTGCAACGCTTGCCCCTCTGCCCTGTTGTATCGGGGCAACGTGCCATGTCGGCGCGCAATGGGGAGTGGTTCATGAGCGAACTCCGTGAGGGCAGCGCCACCGTCTCCGCGGAGGCCGAAGCCTTCTATACCGAAAGCCTGAAGCTGCTGACCCAGTCGGGAATCCCGTTCCTTTTGGGCGGGACCTATGCGGTCAGCGCCTATACCGGGATCAACCGGCCGACCAAGGACATCGACGTCTTCTGCTGCGGTGGCGACTTCCCGCGCATCCTGGGTCACTTCCAGGACCATGGCTTCGGGACGGAGATCGAAGACGAACGCTGGATCGGCAAGGTCAAGCATGGCGACCTGTTCTTCGACGTCATCTTCAATTCGGCCGTCGCCATCAACCCGGTCAACGACCGCTGGTTCAAGGAAGAACATCGCGCGGTGATCTGCGGAGCCGACGTGCGGCTGGTGGCGCCGACGGAGATGATCTTCTCCAAGTCCTTCGTCCAGATGCGCCACAAATACGATGGCCCGGACGTGGCGCACCTGATCCTGAAGCAGCACGACAAGGTCGACTGGAAAAGGCTGCTCGCCCATATGGAGCAATATTGGGAGGTGCTCCTGATCCACCTCCTGAACTTCCGGTTCATCTACCCGACCGAACGCGATTGCGTGCCCGACTGGCTGGTGGCCGAACTGCTGGAACGGATGCAGGAACGCGCCAAGCTGCCGGTCGCCCAGACCCGCATCTGCCGCGGCCGGCTGTTCTCGCGCGAGGATTACCTGATCGACGTCACCCAATGGGGCTTCGCCGACGTCGTCGGGGAGGAGGGCACGAAGGAGATCCCGAGGGAGAAGAAGAATGGATGAGCGCAGGCTGACCGTCGCCGCCATCGGCGACATCCATGTCGGAGAGACCACGCAGTATCCCTATCGCGAGCTGTTCCAGGAGATCGCCGCCAAGGCCGACGTGCTGGCGCTGTGCGGCGACCTGACCAACCACGGCAAGCCGCGCGAGGCGGAAATCCTGGCCGACGCCCTGCGCGCCATCGGCATCCCGATCGTCGCCGTCTTCGGCAACCATGATTACGAATGCGGCCATCTGGAAGAGGTCCAGCACATCCTGACCCAGGCCGGTGTGCGTTTCCTGGACGGCGCCCCGCAGGAGATCGGCGGGGTGGGGTTCGCCGGGGTCAAGGGCTTCGGCGGCGGGTTCGGCAACCGGATGCTGGACAGCTTCGGCGAACCGGCGATCAAGCAGTTCGTCCATGAGGCGGTGAACGAGGCGATGCGGCTGGAAAGCGCGCTGCGCCAGTTGGACACGGAGCGGGTGTTCGTGGTTCTGCATTACGCCCCCATCGCCGCGACGGTGGAGGGGGAGCCGACGGAGATCTTCCCGTTCCTGGGGTCGTCGCGTCTGGCAGAGACCATCGACCGCTTCGACAATGTCCGCGCCATCGCCCACGGCCATGCCCATCACGGGACTTATTCGGGGAAGACGCTTCGCGGCACGCCGGTCTACAATGTGGCGCAGACCATCCCGAAGGAAACCGGCCGGCCTTATGCGCTGATCGAGATTTGAACGGGCAGGTTCTATTCTGAAGTACAACTTTCTTGTAACCACGGTGGTTTACGGGTGGTCAGCGCTGATGGGTGAATATTGCTCGCAGATCGATTTTGCCGAGCCCAGCCGAGCGCTGACCTTCCCCGTCAACGGGCCGAGTTCAACATCGGGCCGGTCAGTTCGGGGCCGTTCGCGGCATCCGCGATGGTGATGGCGGTCGGGCCTTGTGAGCCCAACGTCATCGTCACCGGGCGGCCATTGTTGTAGTTCTTCCACATCTGGTACAGGGCCAGAGCCGCGAACATCTTGCCGTCGCGGCTGGTGTTGTACTGCCATTCCTGGGTCGGCACGACGCGCAGGGTGCCGTTGCCGGACTGCTCCACCTTTTCGGCGAAACGGTAGCCAAGCTTGTCGCTGATGTTTGCCACCAGTCCATCGAAGCCGGGTGAAAGCCGCCCGAAGCCGGCCTGCGCCGGAGCCGTATCACCGCCGCCCAGCGTGCTGGCAGAGTTCCGCTTGACGAGATCGGCGAACAGCCACCCCTCCTCTCCGGTGCGCAGCACCCGGACACCAAGCCAACTGCCGTCCCGCCGCAACTCCACGACCTCGTCCCCGCGCGCGATGGTGGAGCGAACCGCCGCGTCGTCCGAGGGGCCGGCACGCAGGTTCACCTTCTCCCCCACCACCGCATGAACATCGCCAGATGCGGCCAACGCCGGAACCACCGGCGTTCCTGCCAAGCCGAGTGTCGCAACCAGGACCAACATCGCTTTCCGTGACATGACCGCTCCTCCCGCTGGGGTGCCGGTGCGCACCGTTTTTCGAACAACACTCGGCAATGGGTGGATGATCCATGAACGGTCCTCCGGTATTTCCGCTTGACCTGAAGTTAACTTGAGGTTTTAGGCTGCCTGTCTGGGATCTGGCATACCAGACAGGCAGCCAATCTTGGCCGATAAACCTCTGAGGCAGGTAAGACGATGAGCAGTGTTCAGCTGGAAACGCCGCGGCGCTCGCCCCCGACAACACGGACGTTGCGCGTGCACCGTCTGGAAAAGGTGACACCGCAAGTCCTGCTGGTCGAACTGCGCGATCCCGAAAGCGAATTGCTGCCGCCAGCGGAACCGGGTGCCCACATCGACGTCCATCTGCCGGACGGGGCGGTGCGGTCCTATTCGCTGTGCGGCGATCCGGCGGACCGGCACGCCTACAGCATCGCCGTTCTGAACGTGCAGGGCGGACGGGGATCGCGCTTCATCCATGGGGATCTGGAGCCGGGCACCGACATCACCGTCGCCCTGCCCCGCAACAATTTCCGCTTCGACGAGGCGCCACGCTACCTGTTCATCGCCGGGGGCATCGGCATCACCCCGCTGTTGCCGATGATCCGCGAGGCGGCCCACCGGAAGGCCGCCTGGGCTCTTCACTATTGCGTGCGCAGCGCAGCCGCGGCGCCGTTCCTCCCGGAACTCCGCGCATTGGCCGGCAGCAAGGGCGCCAACGGCCGGGTCGAGGTCCATGCTGCCGACGAAGGCAGGAAACTGACGGTGGACGCGCTGCTCGCGGAGACGCCCGACGATGTCCTGGTCTATTGCTGTGGTCCGCAGCGGCTGATGGAGACCGTCGCCGCCGCCGCCCGGCCGACGCAGGACGTGCGCTTCGAGTGGTTCGCGCCGCGCACGGAGCCGGTGCGGGAGGATGCGTCGGACGACAGCTTCGAGGTGGTCTGCGCCCGATCCGGCGTGACCGTCACCGTGGCGGCGGGGACCAGCATTCTGGAGGCGCTCGATGGCGCCGGTGTCGCGGTCGACTCGTCCTGCGAGCAGGGCATCTGCGGCACCTGCGAGACGGCAGTGCTGGAGGGTGAACCCGACCACCGCGACAGCGTGCTGTCCGACGCCGAACGGGCCGCAGGCAAGACGATGATGCTGTGCGTGTCGCGTGCCCGAAGCGCAAGATTGGTGTTGGATGTCTGATATTCGATGCGTCACAACAAGACATTGGGAGGAATGATGACCGAGGAAGACCTGCAGCGGCTCGGACTGGCGCTGTTGAACAGCCCGGCGGAGGCCATCGTCTATTCCGACCGGGAAGGCTTGATCCGGTTCTGGAACGCGGGGGCGGAACGTGTGTTCGGCTTCACCGCCGAGGATGCGCTCGGCCAATCGCTGGACATCATCATCCCCGAACGCCAGCGCCAACGCCATTGGGAGGGCTATGACGAGGTGATGCGGACGGGCGTGAGCCGCTATGGCAGCGGCGATCTGCTGTCGGTGCCGGCGCTACGCAAGGATGGCAGCCGCATTTCCGTCGAGTTCACCATCGTTCCCTTGAAGGACGCGGACGGGGCGATGATGGGAATGGCATCGGTCATGCGCGACGTATCGGCACGCTTCGAAGAGTTGAAGACCCTGCGGCGGCAGGCGGCCGGGCGCTGATGATGGCCCTCCCTTGCCCTACGCCCCGCCGGTCAGGCGCGCCCGCAACTCGCGCTTGACCACCTTGCCGTAGTTGTTCTTCGGCAGCCCCTCGACGAACAGGTAGCGCTTGGGCCGCTTGAAGCGGGCGATGCTGGCATTGCAGTGGGCGTCGAGACTGTCGGGGGAAATCTCGCGGCCGGGTTCGGCGACGACGAAGGCGACGACGATCTCGCCCCATTCCGGATCGGGCTGGCCGGTGACGCAGACCTCGGCGACGTCGGCATGGCGCAGCAGCACCTCCTCCACCTCGCGCGGATAGATGTTGGTGCCGCCGCTGATGATGACGTCCTTCGACCGGTCGCGCAGCGTCAGGTAGCCGCGCCGGTCGAAGGAGCCCATGTCGCCGGTGTAGAGCCAGCCGTCGCGCAACGCCTCGGCCGTCGCCTTGGCGTTGTTCCAGTACCCGCCCATCACCACATCGCCGCGGCAGACGATTTCGCCCACCTCGCCGGGGGGCAGCGGCCGGCCTTCGGCATCCACCACCGCCACCTCGACGCCGCTGCGGGCGACGCCGACGGATCCCAGCACGGCGTCATCGTCGGCGGCATGGTCGCGGCGTCGCAGGGACGTGATGGTCATCGGCGCCTCGCCCTGGCCGTAGATCTGTACGAAGACCGGACCGAAGGTCGCGAGCGACCGGCGCAGTTCCTCCACATACATCGGACCGCCGCCATAGACGATGGAGCGCAGATTCGCCGGCCGGCGACCGCTGCGCTCCGCCTCCAGCCGCAGCCGCTGCACCATGGTCGGGGCCAGGAAGACGCCGCAGCCGGGATGATGGTCGCAGAGGTCGAGGAATTCCGCCGGCTCGAAGGATGACGAGGCCGGAACCACCTGCCGGGCGCCGCGGGCGACATAGGCCGCCATGTACAGGCCGGAGCCGTGCGACATCGGCGCTGCATGCAGCAGGCTGCATTCCTCGTCCACCGTCTCGACATCGGCGAGATGGGCGATGGTCATGGCCAGCAGGTTGCGGTGCGACAGCATCGCCCCCTTGGACCTTCCGGTGGTGCCGCTGGTGTAGAACAGCCAGCCCAGCGCCTCCGGGTCTGGGTTCACCGGTCCGGCCCATTCCTCCCCTGCCGCCAGCGCCGCATGATCCGCCCCGCCGATGACGATGCGGCGGCAGGACGCCGCCGGCGACCCGGTCAGCGCCTGTTCCAGACCGCCGGCCAGCTTGGGCGAAACGAAGACGGTGGTCGCCATGGAATCCTCCAGGATCTGCACCAACTCGCGTGGATGCAGCTTGGCGTTCACCGGCGTCGCCGCCATGCCGGCGGCCCAGATGGCGAAGAACAGCTCGACATAGTCCGGCACGTTCTCGGTCGCGATGGCGATGCGGTCGCCCGGCTGCCCGCTCGCGCGCAATCCAGCGGCGATGCGCAAAGCCCGCGAGCGAAGCGATGCGAAGCTGTGGACCTCTTCTGTGCCGCGGAACACCGCTCCCCGGTCAGGGAATCGGGCCGCCGCTTGATCGAGAAGGGAGAACAGATTCACCGGTGCCGTTCCTTCCTTTTGCGGCCAATCCGCTGGCTTTGCGGATTGTAGACCAATAGACGCAAATCGGGAGGTTCATCAACGGCGTAGGCGGAATGTTCCACCCAGACGATGGCCGCAGCGTCACAGCACCATCAGGAGGGCCGGAACGCCGGCCAGCACGGCGCCTTGGGTTCCGCCCCAGACGATGCTGTCATCGGCCGGCAAGCCGCCGCCGACCTGACGGAAATGGACGATCGCACGATAGAGGGATGGAACGAGGGCGCTCAGCGAAAGCCACAGCACCCAGTCCGGGGCGTTCCCGATCACGACCGCCGGCGCCAGCATCAGCATCGTCCGGCCGATGCCGGACAGACCATCGGAGACCAATCCGGTCCAACCGCGGCCCGGCAGGCCTGCACGGCAGGGCATCAGAAGCAGCCCGCCGATCATCGCGGCTGCGGTGGCCGCACCGATCAGCAGAGCCATCTGCATCGGCAGGAGAAGCGACCATGGTGCGGTGGTGAGCAACGTGGCCGGCAGCCCCCAGAGCGGCAAGCGCATCCACATGTTCGGCTGCCGGTAGACCGTGCCGAGAAACAGGCCTCCCAGCACGCAGCTGGCAACGGTGAGCAGACCGGCTGTGATCAGGAGATAGTCGATCAGGAACTGTTCGGTCAGCATCACCATCGAAGCACTCTCCGTCTGTGCGGACAGGTCACAGTGGTGGGCCGTTGCAAGCCGCGTCAACCGAAATGCGGCGCTTCGGCTCTGAACAGCCGGTGAAAGGCGCTTGGCCGGGACCCTCCTTCGAGACGGCGCAGGCGCCACGATTGCTGGCAGGCCGCGCATCGGCTCTATATATGATTGCAGCTTAACTGCAGATGTGGGCCGGAATGAGCGTGGGTAGCCAGAGCAAGCGGGGGGTGTTCGACCGGGCCGGTACCGTCGCGGCACTCATGCGGGATCTCGATTGGTCGCGCACCCCCGTCGGTCCGGTCGATGGCTGGCCGCAGAGCCTCAAGGCGACCATCCGCACGCTGCTGACCTCCCGCTATCCGATGATCCTGACCTGGGGACCGGAGTTCACCCAGTTCTACAACGATGCCTACGCGCAGCTGATCGGCGACAAGCATCCGGGCGCGCTCGGCATCGACATCAGGATCACGCTCGCCGAGGCCTGGGACACGTTGGGGCCGATGATCGACGCGGTCATGCGCACCGGCGTCGCCAACTGGACTCCGGCACTGCTGCTTCTGCTGGAAAGGGCGGGCTACCGGGAGGAGGCCTATTTCAGCGTGTCCCACGCCCCGGCGGAGGATGACGACGGCCGGATCGTCGGCATGCTGGCGGTGTGCAGCGAGGTGACGCCCCAGGTTGTCGGGGAACGGCGCATGGTGCTGCTTCGGGAACTCGCCGCGCGGACGGCAGAGACGCGTACGGTGGAGGCGGCCTGCCGCGAAGCGGCGGCGGTCGTCGAGGAGCACCCGCAGGACGTGCCGTTCCTGCTGCTTTACCTCACCAATGCGGAGGGGACTGCGCTCACCCTCCAGGCCGCCGTCGGGCTTCCCGCCGATGCCCCGTTGATACCAGCCGCCATCCGGGTCGGTGGTGACGAGCCCGATTTTTGGGGATTGCGCCGTGCCGTGGCCGGCGAGACGGTGGTTACCGACGGTGTCGATCGTTGCCTGTCGAAAGCCGCGGGACCATGGGGGGATCCGGTGCGCACGGCGGTCAGCCAGCCCATCGGCGCCACCGGACAGGGGATGCCGATCGGCGTGCTCGTCACCGGAACGAGCCCGAACCGGGGGCTGGATGACGGCTACCGGTCCTTTCTGCACCTGTTGGCCGGACAGGTCGCGATCGGCCTGGGCAACGCACTGGCCTATGAGGCCGAGCGGCAGCGGGCCGATGCGCTTGCCGAACTGGATCGTGCCAAAACCCTCTTCTTTTCCAATGTCAGCCACGAGTTCCGCACGCCGCTGACCCTGCTGCTCGGCCCGTTGGAGGAGCTGCTGGCGCGGGCCGAGACATGGGCTCCACCCGACCGCGAACTGATCCACACGGTTCATCGCAACGGGTTGCGGTTGCTCAAACTGGTGAACTCACTGCTCGACTTTGCCCGGATCGAAGCGGGACGGGCGCAGGTCAGGACCGAGAAAACCGATCTTGCGGCCTTCACCGCCGATATCGCCGGCAGCTTCCGCTCCGCCATCGAGACCGCCGGCTTGCGCTTCACGGTGGCCTGCGATCCCCTGCCGCAGCCGGTCGGGGTCGACCGCGACATGTGGGAGAAGATCGTTCTCAATCTGCTGTCCAATGCCCTGAAATACACGATGTCGGGCTCTATCGGCCTCGGTCTGTCCTGCGGGCCGGAGGGAATCCGGCTATCTGTGAGCGATACCGGAATCGGCATCCCCGAGGCGGAGCATGAGCGGATCTTCGACCGCTTCCACCGCATCGCCACGGCACAGGGAAGAACGCATGAGGGGACCGGCATCGGCTTGGCCCTGGTCCGCGAACTCGCCCGGCTGCACGGCGGCGACGCGCAGGTCGCCAGCGTTCCGGGCAGGGGCTCGACCTTCACGGTCTCGCTGCCGTGGGGGCCGGGAGCGGCAATGTCCGCGGATGAGCCCGACGGCGCTGATCTGGAAGGCGCTGATCTCGACGGCACGGATCTGGAGCCCACGCCGGTCAGGGCCCATGCCTTCCTCGCCGAGGCCGGACGATGGGTCGGCCCGGGCGCAAGCGACGCCGGCCCGGCGGAGACGGCGGGTGACGGCATGCGCGGCCGGGTCCTTGTCGTGGACGACAATGTGGACATGCGCGACTACCTCGTCCGGCTTCTGGGTGCCGAATTCACGGTCGTCACCGCGGCCGATGGGGAGGAGGCGCTGAGCATCATGCGGCAGGCCAAACCCGATCTGGTGCTCAGCGACGTGATGATGCCGCGGCTCGACGGCTTCGGGTTGCTGGCGGCCTTGCGGCGCGATCCGGTGCTGCGGGACGTGCCGGTGGTGCTGCTCTCCGCCCGTGCCGGCGAGGAGGCGAGCGTCGAGGGGCTGGATGTCGGCGCCGACGACTATCTGGTGAAGCCCTTCTCGGCGCGTGAACTCGTCGCCCGCGTGAAATCCAACCTGACCATGGCACGGCTGCGGCGGGAGGTGGCGAGCGCCCACCATGATGCGGAAAGGATGCGGGCGCTGGGCCAGCTGACCTCCGGCGTCGCCCATGATTTCAACAATCTCCTGATGGTTCTGCGCGGGGCCGTTCATCTGATCGGCCGCCGCACCGACGATCCCGCCCTGCGCAGCGTCCTGGGCCATGCGACGGAGGCGATCGAGCGCGGAGCGCTGATGACCCGGCAGCTGCTGTCCTTCTCCCGGCGCCAGCGTCTGGACCCGCAGCCCGTCGACCTCAATGGATTGCTGGAAGAACTGGCGCCGGTTCTCGACCGCGCCTTCCCGGAGAATATCCGGGTCGAGCTGAAGCTGGATGACGTGCCGGCTGTCCTGCTCGACCGCTCGGAACTGGATGCGGCGCTCCTGAACCTCGCCGTGAATGCCCGCGATGCGATGCCCGACGGTGGTCTGCTGCGGTTTGAGACCAAGCTGGCCGAGGCCGGTGCAGCCCCGCATGGTGGTGGGCGGTTCGTCTGCATGCGGGTGGTGGACAGCGGCAGCGGAATGCCGCCGGACGTCGCCAAGCGGGCGTTCGAGCCATTTTTCACCACCAAGCCGGTGGGGAAAGGGACTGGACTGGGGCTCAGCCAAGTCTACGGCTTTGCCAGCCAGTCGGGGGGCCGTGTCGCCATCGACAGCAGGACCGGCGACGGAACGACGGTCACCTTGTACTTGCCAGTGGCGGATTAGGCCCATGCAGACGACAGCACATCAGCCCGACGGATCGGCGGTCATTCTCGTCGTTGAAGACGAGGATCTCCTCCGCATCATGACCGTGAACCTCCTCGAAGACATGGGACACCATGCGATCCCGGCGGCGTCCGCGCAGGAGGCGCTGGAGGTGGTCCGGAACGACCCCGGCATCGACCTGCTGTTCACCGATATCCGCATGCCGGGTATCGACGGTTTCCAACTGGCCGAGCGTGTCTGTGCCCTTCGCCCGGCCATCAAGGTGATCTACGCCACCGGTTACGCTGAGGTGGAAAGCAGGCCCTCGCCGAATGCGCCGGGGCCGCTCCTGCGCAAGCCCTATGCGCCGGAAGCGCTGGCGGGGGAGATCGGCAAGGTCCTCGCCGACCGGGATCGACATCGGATCTGATCTCTCAAACCGGCGCAACCTCGCCGGGCAGCCCTGGGACAAGCCCAAATGTCGACCAAACTGGACTTCCGCCGCCTCCGCTATTTCGTCGCCGTCTGCGAACTGGGCAGCTTTTCCAAGGCCAGCGAGTTCCTGAACGTCGCCCAATCGGCGATCAGCCAGCATGTGGCGACGCTGGAGGAGGATTTGGGCGTCCAGCTTCTGGTGCGGCAGCCCCGCGGCGTCAGCCGGACCGAGGCTGGGGAACGGCTCCACGCCCATGCGAGAGGCGTGCTGCACGCGCTGGAGCAGGCGGAACTGGACGTGCTGTCGCTGGCGCGGGCGGTGGTGGGGCCCGTGATGGTCGGCTTCAACTACACCGCGATGGAGGCCATCGGCCTGCCCTTCATCCGCCGGGTCGCCTCCACCCTGACCGAGGTGAAGCTCCGCGTCATCGAGGCGCACAGCGAAATCATGCACCAGTGGATGCTGTCCGGGCAGGCCGACCTCGCCCTGACCCTGGTGCCTCCCAACGACGACCGCCTGGAAGGCGTGCCGCTGCTGGACGAGGAACTGGTCTGCCTCGGCACCCGCGCGATGCTCGGCGACGGGGGACCCATCGATCTGGCCGATGCGCTCCGCCTGCCGCTGATCATGCCCGGCCGCACCGCCGTGCTGCAGGCGCTGGCCAGCGACGCCGAAGTGCGCAACGCCATCGCCGCGAAGGTCTATATGGAGATCGAATCGGCCATCCCGCTGAAGCGGGCGGTCAGCGCCGGGCTGGGCGTGACCATCCAGTCGGCGGCGCTGGCCGGTGACGAGATCGCCCGCGGCGAGCTGGTGGCGCGGCCGGTGGTGAACCCGACGATGGGACGCACTCTGTATCTGGTGTCCTCGCGCATCAAGACCGCATCCCGCGCGGTGTTGGAGGCCCGGCGGCTGATGATCGACGTGGTGCACGAGGCGCAGGCGAGCGGCCGCTGGCCCGGCCGGCTGCGCGATATCCATCTCGAAACCAGATAGCTCGCTTCTTTTCTTTATATTTTACGACCCTGCAATCCCGTGGTGATCTGTTTCGACGGCAAACAATCCGAAGGCCCGCAGTTGAACGGGCCCGGCTTCCGGCCCTGGCTTCTCCGCCGCCGAAACGCCGCAATGAACCACCGAAGGGAGGTGCAGGACATGACGACCACCAAGACGTCCGCCCATGGTCTTACCCGCGCGAAGCCGATGCTGGCGCTGCTCGCCGCCGCTTCGGCCACGGCGCTGATGGCGTTGCCGACGGATGCGGAGGCTGCGACGCGGATGCGTTGCAGCCATCAGCTGCCGCCGTCCCATCACATCGCGAAGGTCGTCGACCGCTGGGCGGCGGAGGTGAAGACACTGTCCGACGGCAATCTGGACGTCCAGGTGTTCGGCTCCGACAGCCTGATCAAGGCCAACGAGAACATCCTGGCCGTCGCCAAGGGCGACATCGAATGCGCGTTCTCGCTGAATTTCCAGTGGGGCAAGACCCTGCCGCTGATGAACGTCACGGTCGGCCCCTACACCATGTCCTCCATCGAGGCGTGGAAGAAATGGCCGGACTCCGAAGCCGCCGCCTTCCTTGAGGAGCGGCTGCTGAAGAAGGGCGTGAAGAACGTCGTCTGGATGTTCCAGACCAACACCAGCGTCTTCACTTCCAAAGGCAAGCCGCTGCTGAAGCCGGCGGATTTCCAGGGACAGAAGATGCGCGGCATCGGCCCTGCCTTCGACCGCGGGCTGAAGGCGATGGGCGCCACCCCGGTGGCGATTCCCGGCAGCGAGGTCTATCAGGCGCTGGCGACCGGCGTCATCGACTCCGCCATCACCGACGTCGCCGCCGCCTGGTCGCGCAAATACTACGAGGTGCAGGACCACATGACCGTGGTGCCGGCGCTGGCTGCCTATCTCCACGGCTACGTCAATCCCGGCTGGTACAACAAGCTGACCGACAAGGACAAGGCCGCCCTGAAGAAGGCAGGCGAGCTTGCCTCCGGCTGGGCGATCGAGGCCTCGCAGGAGGCCGCGGCCAGCGCGCCTGCGGATTTGGCATCGAAGGGCGTCAAGGTGCACGTCGCGACGCCGGAGGAGAATGCCGCCTTCAAGGCCGCCATGGCTCCCGCCTTCGCCGAGGGCTTCGCCGACGAAACCGGCGCCGACGGCCGCAAGCTTCTGGAACTCGTCAACAAGCTCCAGTGAAGAGGGGACCGGCCATGAGCAGCATGTCCACTCCCGACACCGTTACCCCCGTCAGCGGAAAGGGAGCCTCCCATGGCGCCCTGCGCCTGCTGACCGGCACAGCGTCGGTCCTGTCGCGCATCTGCGGCGCACTCAGCATCCTGCTGATCGTCGTCGTGCTGGCCCTGACCACCGCCGGCGTGCTCGCCCGCTATGTCGTGGGTCAGCCGCTGGAGGGCGTGGACGAGGCCTGCGGCTTCATGGTCGTCGCCATGGTGATGGCCGGCGCGGCCGAGGCGCTGCGCACCGGCCACCATATCCGCATCGATCTGATCATGGGCTTTGTCGGTCCGCGCGGCCGGCGCTGGCTGGATGCCTGGGCCAATCTGGCGGTGCTGGTCTTCGCCGTGCTGCTGGCCCGCACCGGCTGGCACACCGCCATGTTCTCCTACGACTTCGACGCCTTCTCGCCGGGCCAGCTGGAGCTGCCGATGTGGATCCCGCAGGCCACGCTTCCCATCGGCGCCGCCCTGCTGGGGATCGTCGCCTTCGCCAAGCTGCTCTCCGTCCTGGCGGGCGACGGGACGGATGAGACGAGGGGAGGCCACTGATGACGTTCCTGATCCTGGGCCTGCTGCTGCTCCTGCTGTTCAGCGGCATGCCGATCTTCGCGGCTCTCTCCCTCACCTCGCTCGGCGTGCTGGTCCTGTTCGAGGGCAGCATCGACAGCATGGCCGATGCGGTGTTCTCCAGCCTGAACAACCCGCTGCTGGCCACCATCCCGATGTTCGCCCTGATGGCGCACATCATGATCAAGGCCAAGGTGGTCGACGACCTCTACGAGATGTCGAATACGCTGGTCGGGCACATCAAGGGCGGGCTCAGCTTCGCCACCATCCTGTCCTGCACCATCTTCTCGACCATCTCCGGGTCATCGGTGGCGACCGCGCTGACCATCGGCTCGATCTCCATCCCGCAGATGAAGCGCTTCGGCTACCGCCAGCGCGACACCTACGGGCTGATCGCCGCCGGCGGCACGCTGGGCATCCTGATCCCGCCGTCGGGGCCGATGATCCTCTACGCCATCGTCACCGACGCGTCCATCGGCGCCCTGTTCCTGGCCGGGATCATTCCGGGCCTGATGATGGCGGTTCTGTTCGCCGGCTACAGCTGGCTGCAGGCCAAGCGGCAGGACAGCGTGCAGTCGCAGCCCTGGCCCGGCTTCGGCGCCGTCGCCTCCGCCTTCCGCAGGTCGATCTGGGCGGTTCTGATGCCGCCGCTGATCCTGGGCGGCATCTATCTTGGCGTCTTCACGCCGGGCGAGGCCGCGGCGGTCGGTGCGGTCTATGCGCTGGCGGTGGCGCTGCTGGTCTACCGCAACGTGTCCTTCGCCGACCTTCTGGATTGCGGCGTGCAGACGATGCGGACCAGCGTGATGCTGTTCATGATCATCGCCGCCGCCGGCATGTTCGGCCACGCCATCACCATCATCCGCCTGCCGGCCCAGATCATGGAGACGGTGACGGCGCTGGGCCTGTCGCAGGGCGGCTTCATCCTGGCGGTGATGTTCGCGATCTTCATCCTGGGCATGTTCCTGGAGACCATCGCCATCATCCTGATCACCACCCCCATCATCCTGCCGGTGATGACCGCGCTGGGCATCGACCCGATCTGGTACGGCGTGATGCTGATGATCAACCTGGAACTGGCGCTGATCACCCCGCCTGTGGGAATGAACCTGTTCGTCATCAAAGGCATCACCACGTCGTCCCTTGCCGAGGTCACGCGCGGCGCCCTGCCCTATGTTCTGCTGATGATGGCGGGTCTGTTCGTGACCTGGCTGGTCCCGTCGCTGTCGCTCTGGCTGCCGCAAGCCGCAGGCTTCGGAATCTGATTGCGGGATTCGGCCTCTGACCGCCCCTTAAACCGTCCCGAGCTTTCTCCTTCCGCTTCTTTCCCCCGGATGCGCCCCTCGCGGCGCATCCGAACGGAGGACCCTTGCCATGACGAAAGACCCCGTGACCATCGTCGAGGTCGGCCTGCGCGACGGGCTCCAGATTCTCGACCGCGTGGTGCCCACCGCCGACAAGCTGCGCTGGCTGGAGGCCGAACACCGCGCCGGCGTCCGCCGCTTCGAAGCCGCCTCCTTCGTTCCGCCCAGGCTGCTGCCCCAGATGGCCGACGCGGCCGAAGTGGTGGCCGGCGCCCGCAAGCTGCCCGGCGTCATCGTCCACACGCTGGCCCCCAACCTGAAGGGCGCAACGGCGGCGCTCGCCGCCGGCTCCGACGTCATCGTCCTGCCCCTGTCGGCCAGCGAGGCGCACAGCCGCGCCAACATCCGCAAGACCCGCGAGGAGTCGGTGGAGGAGTTGGCCCGCGTCTGCCGCGCCCGCGATGAAGGCGGATACGGAACCCGCATCGACGCCGGCATCTCCACCGCCTTCGGCTGCACCATCCAGGGCGAGGTGCCGGAGGACGAGGTGGTGCGCCTTGCCGAAGCCTGCCTGGAGGCAGGTGCCGACCGCGTCGCGCTGGCCGATACCGTTGGATACGCAAATCCGGCCCAGGTCCGCCGCCTCTACCGGCGGGTCAAGGACATCGCCGGCGACCGGCTGCAGAGCGCCCATTTCCACGACACCCGCGGGCTCGGCCTCGCCAACTGCCTCGCCGTGCTGGACATCGGCATCCGCGAGTTCGACGCCTCGCTCGGCGGGCTCGGCGGCTGCCCGCACGCCCCCGGCGCCAGCGGCAACGTCGCGACCGAGGATCTGGTCTTCATGCTGGAGGCGATGGGCTTTCAAACCGGCATCGACCTGGATGCCCTGATCGAGGCGCAACGCCTGCTCGCCACCCTTCTTCCCGGCCAGACGCTGCACGGCAAGATCGCCGCCGCCGGCCTGCCGAAGCAAATCCACCGGAGTCCCGTCCATGCCTGACAGCAATACCACCCTCCCGCTATCCGGCATCCGCGTCGTCGAATTCTCCCACATGGTGATGGGGCCGACCTGCGGCATGATCCTGGGCGATCTCGGCGCCGACGTGATCAAGGTGGAACCGGTGACCGGCGACAAGACCCGCGCCCTGCCGGGGGCCGCCGCCGGCTTCTTCCGCACCTTCAACCGCAACAAGAAGTCGCTGGCCGTCGACCTGAACAGCGCGGACGGGCTGGCCGCCGTCCACAAGCTGGTCGACACCGCCGACGTGGTGCTGGAGAATTTCCGCCCCGGCCTGATGGCGCGTTACGGCCTCGACTACGCCAGCCTCAAGGCGCGCAACCCGCGCATCATCAACCTGTCGCTGAAGGGCTTCCTGCCCGGCCCTTATGAAAAGCGCACCGCGCTGGACGAGGTGGTGCAGATGATGGCCGGGCTCGCCTACATGACCGGTCCCACCGGCCGGCCGCTGCGCGCCGGCAGTTCGGTCAACGACATCATGGGCGGCATGTTCGGGGTGATCGGCATCCTGGCGGCGCTGCGCACCCGCGAGGCCACCGGACGGGGCCAGGACATCCAGTCCGGCCTGTATGAGACCTGCGTCCTGCTGTCGGCCCAGCACATGCAGCAGTTCGCCGTGACCGGCGAAGCCCCGCCCCCCTTCCCCGAGCGCATCGCCGCCTTCAGCATCTACGACACCTTCGAGGTGAAGGACGGCGAGCAGATCTTCCTGGGCGCCGTCAGCGACGTGCAGTGGCGGACCTTCTGCACCGCCTTCGGCTTCGACGACCTGCTGGCGGATCCCAGGCTGGACGGCAACACCAAGCGCTGCCTCGCCCGCGACTGGATGCTGCCGGAGATCCGCCGCCGCCTCGCTGCCTACAGCAAGGCCGAAATATCCGATCTGTTCGAGCGCAACGGCCTGCCCTATGCCCCGATCAACCGGCCGGAGGAGCTGTTCGACGATCCCCACCTGAACCAGAGCGGCGGCCTCGCCTCCATCACCACCGAGACCGGCGGCGAGACGCGCGTGCCGCTGCTGCCGCTGACGCTGGACGGGCGGCGGCTGGGCCCGCGCATGGCGCTGCCGCCGGTGGGCGCGCAGAGCGCGGCGCTGCTGGCCGAACTGGGCTATACTCAGGCGGAGATCGAGCAGATGCTTGTCGCCGGGGTGGTGGCCGATCCGGCCGAAGGACCGAAGGCGCAGGCGGGGGAGGAACGGCTCGCCTCCTGACCGGTGAAAAAAGGAAAGAAGCAATGACCTCCGAGAGCGCACCCGAAACGGCTTTTGAGACCGGCGAAGCCCTGCGGGCCCGCCATCCCGGCGCCATCATCCAGCCCTTCAAGGGGGTGTGGCCGCGCATCGCCGCCGACGCCTACATCGCCCCCGGCGCGGTGGTGGTGGGCGACGTCACCATCGGCGCCGAGGCCAGCGTCTGGTACGGCTGCGTCCTGCGCGGCGACGACCACAGCATCACCGTAGGGCCGCGCACCAACATCCAGGACGGCGCCATCATCCATGTCATGCTGAACGAGTATCCCACCGTCATCGGCGCCGACGTGGTGATCGGCCATGGCGTGCGGATGCATGGCTGCACGCTGGCAGATGGCTGCCTGATCGGCATCGGCTCCATCGTGCTGGACGGCGCCGTTGTCGAAAGCGGCGCCATGCTGGCCGCCGGTGCCGTCCTGACGCCGCGCAAGCGCATCCCCGCCCGCCAGCTCTGGGCCGGCAGCCCGGCCAAGCACCTGCGCGACGTCACCGACGCGGAGGTCGAGTTCATCGCCTTCGACGTCCGACACTATGCCGGGCTCGCGCGGACCGCCTTAGGTCGCGGATGAGGCACTTGCACCCGAAGCGGCAAGCGCCTCACCCGTGAAGCTGAGCCCTCAGTTCTTCAGCTTGTAGCCCGTGCGGAAGATCCACCAGACGACGGCGAGGCAGATCGCCATCATCAGTGCGACCATGACGAGGCTCAGCGCGACGGGCACGTCGGCGGCGCCGTAGAAGCTCCAGCGGAAACCGCTGACCAGGTAGACGACCGGGTTGAACAGGGTGACCTTCTGCCAGAAGGGCGGCAGCATGCTGATCGAATAGAAGCTGCCGCCCAGGAAGGCCAGCGGCGTGACGATCAGCATCGGCACGATCTGCAGCTTTTCCCAACCATCGGCCCAGATGCCCAGGATGAAGCCCAGCAGGCTGAAGGTCACCGAGGTCATCACCAGGAAGGCCACCATCCAGAACGGGTGGGCGATGGAGAAATCCACGAACAGCCGCGCGGTCAGCAGGATCAGCGTACCGAGGATGACGGACTTGGTCGCCGCCGCCCCGACATAGCCGATCACCGTCTCGAAGGCGGAGACGGGGGCCGACAGCAGTTCGTAGATCGTGCCGGAATAGCGCGGCATGTAGATGCCGAAGGACGCGTTCGACACGCTCTCCGTCAGCACCGACATCATGACGAGGCCGGGGACGAGGAACGCGCCATAGCTGACGCCCTCCACCGACGCGAATCGTCCGCCGATCGCCGCGCCGAAGACGATGAAGTACAGCGAGGTGGAGATCACCGGCCCGGCGATGCTCTGGAACAGCGTGCGCCAGGTGCGGGCCAGCTCGAAGATGTAGATGGCCTTGATCGCATGCAGGTTCATGCCCGCTCCTTCACGAGGCTGACGAAGATCTCCTCCAGGGAGCTCTCCTCGGTGCGCAGGTTCGTGTAGTTGATGCCGTGGTCGCCCAGCTTGCGCAGCAGCCCGGCGATGCCGGTGCGTTCGCCCTGCGTGTCGAAGCTGTAGACCAGCTCCCGCCCATCGGCCGACAGGGTCAGCGGATAGCCGGCGAATTCGGGCGGGATGGCGTCGAGCGGGGCCAGCAGCTGCAGGGTCAGCAGACGCTTGCCCAGCTTTTCCATCAGCGCGGCCTTCTCCTCAACCAGGATGATCCGCCCGCCGGAGATCACGCCGATGCTGTCGGCCATCTCCTCGGCCTCTTCGATGTAGTGGGTGGTCAGGATGATGGTGACGCCGCTGTCGCGCAGGCGCCCGATCATCTCCCACATGCCGCGTCGAAGCTCGACATCCACGCCGGCGGTCGGCTCGTCCAGGAACAGGACGCGCGGCTCGTGCGACAGCGCCTTGGCGATCAGCACGCGCCGCTTCATGCCGCCGGACAGCGCCATGACCTTGGTGTCCTTCTTGTCCCACAGGGACAGGTCCTTCAGGATCCGCTCGATCACCGCCGGATCGGGCGGCTTGCCGAACAGGCCGCGGCTGAAGCTGACGGTCGCCCAGACGCTTTCGAACGACTCGGTCGTCAGTTCCTGCGGGACGAGACCGATCAGGGACCGCGCGGCGCGCCAGTCGCGCATGATGTCGTGGCCGTCCACCGTCACGCTGCCGGCCGTCCCACGGACGATGCCGCAGACGATGCTGATCAGCGTCGTCTTGCCGGCGCCGTTCGGCCCCAGCAGCGCGAAGATCTCGCCGCGGCGAATGTCGAGATCGACGCCCTTCAGGGCCTGGAAGCCGGATGCGTAGGTCTTTTCCAACCCACGAATCTGAATGATTGGCTGCATATCTCCCCTCGGCTTGCGGGTGCGGGCACCATTAGAGCGGGCGCCAGCATAGCGTCTGACGGACCATGCCGCATCCGCGTTACCGGTAACACCCCGTATGCGATAAGGGCGCGGAACGAGCCGCCGGGCAATCACCCACCCGGCAATCACTCGTCCTGCCGTCATTCGTCCGGCAGCATGCCCTGCGGCAGGTTCTCGCGGAAGATCACCTCGCCCCGCGGCGTCTCCACCCCCTGCATCGGCGGGCGGCCGGCCCGCAGGTTGGTGAAGATCGCCACGCAGGCCGACAGCGTGTTGCGCGGGTCCTGGGTGATGACCGCGTCCAGCGTGCCGTCGATCAGCAGGCCGCGAGTCTCGTTGGTCAGGCCGTGGCCGATGCAGACCATCTCCCGCTCCCGCCGCGTCTCCTTCAGCGCGCGGGCCACACCCTCCGCCCCGCCGCCGATGTTGTAGACGCCGGCAAGGTCGGGGTGCAGCCCCAGCAGCATCCGGGTCTGGCGGTAGCTCTTGCCCTCGTCGTCATGGCCCTCGCGCAGGCCGACCACCTCGATGTCGGGAGCGATCTCCTTCAGGACATGCAGGAACCCCATCTCGCGGTCCTCATGGGCGCGGTAGCTGAGGCTGCCGGCGATCATCGCCACCTTCGCCGGCCGCTTGCCCAGGAACCGCGCGATCAGGTAGCCGGCGGTCCGCCCCGCCGCCCGGTTGTCCAGCCCGACATAGCCGGCCCGGCGGCAGTTCAGGATGTCGGAGATCAGCGTCACCGCGGGCACGTTGCGCTCCGCCAGCGCATCCACCGCCTCGCGCACCGCCGGATGCTCCAGCGCCATGAAGGCGACGCCGTCGGCCTTGCGGCCATGCTGGAACAGGCAGCGGGCCAGCAGTTCCGGATTGAAGCTCTTGATGAACTCGACCTGCGCCTTCACCCCATGCGGGGCCAGCATGACGTCGGCCCGGCGAATCATCTCGCCCAGTCCGGTCAGGAACCGGTTGTTGCCGGCCGGCAGCAGGAAGGACAGCCGCATCGGCTTCTGCGCCGCCGCCGCATGCAGTTCGGATTCCGGCAGATAGTCCAGTTCCGCCGCGGCCTTCAGCACCCGCTGCACCGTGGCGGCGCGTACGCCCGGCCGGTGGTTCAGCACGCGGTCGACCGTTGCGGTCGACACGCCCGCGGCCTGCGCGATGTCGACCACCCGCGGCAGTCCGCGCTGGAGTCCCTTGGTGTCCGCATCATCCATTGGGGAAACCATCAAAAACCATCATCATTCGCGTTTGACACTTGTCGACCCTGGACCTACCGTCCACCCAACAATCATCAATTGACATCAGATCACATCAGAAACGCAAGGCCGGAAGCAGCAATGTCGGCCGGAACCTTATGGGAGGATCGAACATGACCAGTCTGACCCGCCGCACCATGCTGAAGGCCTTCGCCACCGCCCCCGCCGCCCTTCCCGCCATCGGGGCCGCCGGTGCCGTCATCGGCATGCCGCACATTGCCCGCGCCGCGGAATTCGAGCTGAAGTACGGCAACAACCTGCCGCTGACCCATCCGCTGAACGTCCGCGCCCACGAGGCGGCGGAGCGGATCGCCAAGGAGTCGAACGGCCGGGTCGAGGTCAAGATTTTCCCCAACAACCAGCTGGGCGGCGACACCGACATGCTGAGCCAGGTGCGCAGCGGCGGTCTGACCTTCTTCACGCCGTCGGCCCTGGTCATCGCCACGCTGGTTCCGGTCGCCGCCATCAACGCGGTCGGCTTCGCCTTCTCCGACTATGATCAGGTGTGGAAGGCGATGGACGGCAAGCTGGGCGCCCATGTCCGCAACGCCATTTCCAAGGTCGGCCTCTACGCCTTCGATAAGATGTGGGACAACGGCTTCCGCCAGATGACCAGCGGCGACAAGGCCATCGGCTCGGCCGCCGACATGGGCGGCCTGAAGATCCGCGTTCCGGTCAGCCCGCTCAGCATCGCCATGTTCAAGGGCCTGGGCGCCGCTCCCACCAGCCTGCAGTTCAGCGAGGTCTATTCGTCGCTGCAGACCCGGATCGTCGACGCGCAGGAGAATCCGCTGCCGATCATCCAGGTCGCCAAGCTGTACGAGGTGCAGAAATACTGCTCCCTGTCGAACCACATCTGGGACGGCTTCTGGTTCATCGCCAACGGCCGCGCCTGGAAGGGCCTGCCGGCGGACATGCAGACCATCGTCGCCAACGCCATCAACGACGCCGGCATGGCACAGCGCGGCGACATCAAGGCGCTGAACCAGTCGGTGAAGACGGATCTGGAATCGAAGGGACTGGCCTTCAACCAGCCGTCGCCCGACAGCTTCCGCGCAAAGCTGCGCGAATCCGGCTTCTACGGCGAATGGAAGGGCCGTTTCGGGGACGAGGCCTGGGGCCTGCTGGAGGAAGCGGTCGGCAAGCTCGCCTGATCCGCCACCCCTGCCCCGTCCGGTCTTCCCCCCATGAAGGAACCCCCCGTCATGTCCCACCTGTCCGAACCGGTCCACGGCTTCGCGGAGGCACCCGGCAGCCTCGGCACCGGCGGTGCCTCTTCGCTGGTCCGCAAGATCGACCACGGCCTGTCGGTCGGGGTGGAGATGGCGGCGGGACTTCTGGTGCTGGTCGAGATCGTCGTCCTGCTGGCCGGCGTCGTCGCCCGCTACCTGTTCCACACCCCGCTGGTCTGGTCGGACGAACTGGCCTCGATCCTGTTCCTCTGGCTGTCGATGCTTGGGGCCGTGGTGGCGCTGCGCCGGGGCGAGCATATGCGGATGACCGGTCTGGTCAGCCGCGTCGGCCCGCAGGCGCGCAGCCTGCTGGAATGCATCGCCATCACCGCCCCCATCGCCTTCCTGGCGCTGGTGCTCTACCACGCGGTCGATTACGCGATCGAGGAGCAGTTCATCACCACCCCGGCGATGGAGGTGTCCAACGCCTGGCGCGCCTCGGCCCTGCCGGTCGGGCTGGGGCTGATGCTGGTGGCGGCGCTGTTCCGCCTGCTGCGGGTCGCCCGGCCGCTGACCGTGCTGGCGGCGGCGCTGGTGACGGGCGCCATCGTCGCCGGCTTCTGGGTCGCCGGTCCGGTGCTGAAGCCGCTGGGACAGTTGAACCTCATCATCTTCTTCGTCGGGCTGGTCGCCGCCAACGTCTTCGCCGGCGTGCCCATCGCCTTCTCCTTCGCGCTCGCCACCTTCGCCTATCTGGCGCTGACCACCTCCACGCCGCTGCTGGTGATGGTCGGCCGGCTGGACGAGGGGATGAGCCACTTGATCCTGCTGGCGGTGCCGCTGTTCGTCTTCCTCGGCTTGCTGATCGAGATGACCGGCATGGCCCGCGCCATGATCCAGTTCCTGGCCAGCCTGCTCGGCCATGTGCGCGGCGGCCTGTCCTATGTGCTGATCGGCGCGATGTATCTGGTGTCGGGCATCTCCGGCTCGAAGATCGCCGACATGGCGGCCATCGCGCCGGTGCTGTTCCCGGAAATGAAGAAGCGCGGCGCCCCTCCGGGCGATCTGGTGGCGCTGCTGTCCGCCACCGGCGCGCAGACCGAGACCATTCCGCCCAGCATCGTGCTGATCACCATCGGGTCGGTCACCGGCGTGTCGATCGCAGCCCTCTTCACCGGCGGCATGCTGCCGGGCGTGGTTCTGGGCGCCTGCCTGTGCTTCGTCGTCTGGCGGCGCTACCGCCATGAGGACCTGAGCCATGTCGAGCGCACCCCCGGCCGCGAGATCGCCCGGCTCGCCATGGTGGCGCTGCCCGCCATCCTGCTGCCCTTCGTCATCCGCGCCGCGGTGGTCGAGGGCATTGCGACGGCGACCGAGGTGTCGACCATCGGCATCGCCTATTCCACCATCGTCGGGCTGCTGATCTACCGCCAGTTCGACTGGGGCCGGCTGAAGCCGATGCTGATCGAAACGGCATCGCTGACCGGGGCCATCATCTTCATCGTCGGCTGTGCCACCTCCATGGCCTGGGGCCTGACCCAGTCCGGCTTCTCGTCCGATCTCGCCCGCTTCATGGCCGGCATCCCCGGCGGCGCCTATGGCTTCCTCGCCATCTCCATCGTCGCCTTCATCATCCTGGGCAGCGTTCTGGAGGGCATCCCCGCCATCGTCCTGTTCGGCCCGCTGCTGTTCCCCATCGCCCGGGCCGCCGGTGTGCACGAGGTCCATTACGCGATGGTCGTCATCTTCGCCATGGGCATCGGCCTGTTCGCCCCGCCCTTCGGCGTCGGCTACTACGGCGCCTGCGCCATCAGCAAGGTGAATCCCGACGAAGGCCTGAAGCACATCTGGGGCTATGTCGGCGCGCTGCTGGTCGGTCTGGTGATCGTCGCCGCCATCCCCTGGATTTCGACCGGTTTCCTGGCTCGCTGAGAGCCGCCGGTTTCCTCAGATCCCCTCTTATCCGGAGTGCTTTCAATGAGCCGATTCTTCGGCCAGATCCGTCAGGCTGGCTACGTCGTGCGCGACATCGAGGCCGCCATGGACTATTGGAGCCGCACGCTCGGCATCGGCCCCTGGTTCTACAACGAACGGGTTCCGATCCGGAACTACACCTACCGCGGCGAATCCTACGAGGTTCACAATTCGGTGGCGCTGGCGAACTCCGGCCCGCTGCAGATGGAACTGATCCAGACCCGCAACGACGCGCCGTCGATGTACCGCGACTTCCTCCAGGCCGGAAACACGGGCCTGCAGCATGTTGCCTATTGGACCGAGGATTACGACGCGGATCTGGAGCGGCTGCTCGGCCAGGGCTTCAAGCCGGTGATGAGCGGCGAGGTCGGCGAGAAGGGCCGCTTCGTCTATTTCGATACCGAGTACCACCCCGGCACGGTGATCGAGTTGTCGGAGGTCGCCGGGCCGAAGGGCAGGATGTTCGACCTGATCCGCGAGGCGTCGATGGGCTGGGACGGGTCCGATCCGGTGCGGTCGTTTCCGGATTTGAGCAAGCTGTAAGGGGGCGTTTGGCCCCCTCCCTAACCCTCCCCCTCTTCGAGGGAGAGGGAACTCCGCCGCTTCGACATTTACGTCACGCCACCAAGCGTCCTACCCCCTCTCCCGCGAAGCGGGGGAGGGATGGGGAGGGGGCAATCAGTATCAGCACCTCACGCCACCACAAGGCCACCCCATGCACGCCGACCGCATCGAAGCCACATACCTGATCGAAACCCCCCTCTCCCCGGCCAAGGTGGCGGAGGTGATGGCGGGCGAGCAGTCCTGCGGCACCTTCACCCGTGTCCATGGCGAGACCGACGACCTGCGCGCCCGCGCCCGCGCCATCGTCGAATCGGTGGAGAAGCTCGACACCGCCGACACCCCTGCCCTCCCCAACACTTGGGCAGAGCGGCAGCGCACACAAGGGCCCTGGCAGCGAGCCCGCATCACCATCTCCTTCCCCACCGCCAACATCGGCGCCAACCTGCCCACACTGGCCGCCACGGTGGCCGGCAACCTCTACGACCTCGGCGAGGTGACCGGCCTCCGCCTGGAGTCCCTCCGTATTCCGCAGGCCTATCGCGCGCAGTTCGACCTGCCCCGCCACGGCGTCGCCGGCACGCGCAGGCTGACCGGCGTGGCGGACGGGCCGCTGGTCGGCTCCATCATCAAGCCGAATGTCGGGATGTCGGCCGAGGAAACCGGCGAGCTGGTCGGCACCCTATGCGCCGCCGGGCTGGACTTCATCAAGGACGACGAGATCTGCGCCGACCCGGCCCATGCGCCGCTGGCCCGGCGCATTCCCGCGGTGATGGACAGGGTGCGCCGCCACCAGGACCGTACCGGCAAGCATGTGATGGTCGCCTTCAACATCACCGACGAGACCGACGCCATGCGCCGCCACGCCGATCTGGTGGAGCGCGAAGGCGGGTCCTGCGTCATGGTCAGCCTGAACTGGTGCGGCTATTCGGCGGTCCAGACCCTGCGCCGGCACAGCGGTCTTGTGTTGCACGGCCACCGCAACGGCTTCGGCGCCTTGTCGCGCCATCCGCTACTGGGCATCGGCTTCGACGCCTATCAGGCGCTGTGGCGGCTGGCCGGTGTGGACCACATGCATGTGCACGGGCTGAACGGCAAGTTCGCCCAGCCCGATGCCGAGGTGATCGACGGCGCACGGGCGTGCCTTGCGCCGCTTGCGGCTGACGCACCCAATGCCGCCGACGCCGTCATGCCCGCCTTCTCCTCCGGCCAATGGGCCGGCACGGTTCCCGTCACCTGGGAGGCGGTGGGCACGGCCGACCTGCTGTTCATGTCCGGCGGCGGCATCATGGCCCACCCCGACGGGCCGGCAGCCGGCGTGCTGAGCATCCGGCAGGCCTGGGACGCCGTCCGCGCCGGGCGCACCCTCGACGACGCGGCGGTGGGCCTGCCGGAACTGCGCCGGTCGCTGGACTTCTTCGGAAAGAAGGGCTGATCACCATGCCGGCGATCCCGAAGCTCGGCTGGTACGGCGACGACTTCACCGGGGCGACCGACACGCTGGCCGCGCTGGCGAAGGCCGGGCGGCGGGCGCTGCTGTTCCTCGACGTGCCGGATGTCGCCCGGCTGGGAACCGCCGGCCCTCTCGACGCGGTCGGCATCGCCGGCGCCGCGCGCAGCATGCCGCCCGACGCCATGCGGGCGGAGCTGGAGCCGGTTGGCCGCTTCTTCGCCGCGCTGGGCGTGCCGGTGATGCATTACAAATGCTGCTCGACCTTCGACAGCGCCCCCACGGTCGGCAGCATCGGAGAGGCGGTGCGCAGCATTGCGCCCCATTTCCCCAATCGATTCCGCCCGGTGGTGGGCGGTCAGCCGAACATCGGCCGCTATTGCCTGTTCAGTACCCTGTTCGCCGCAGCCGGTACCGGCGGCGCGGTCCACCGCATCGACCGCCATCCGACCATGAGCGTCCACCCCGTCACCCCGATGGCGGAGGCCGACCTGCGCCGCCACCTCGCCGCGCAGGGGCTGGACGGGATGGCGGCTCTGCACTACCCCGATTATTGCCTTGACGACGCAGCGCTCGACATCCGGCTGGAACGCCTGCTGGCGCAGCATCCCCCCGCCGTCCTGCTGGACGTATCCCGCAGCGCCGATCTCGCCGCCGTCGGTCGGCTGATCTGGAACCATGCACTACGCCAGCCGCTGCTGGCGGTGGGGCCGAGCAGCGTCGCCCAGGCCCTGACCGCCCATTGGGACGCTCAATCCCTGACCGCGCTCATCGAGGAGACGCCGCTCGCCACCGCGTCAGCACCGGTCTTCCTGATGGCCGGCAGCCTGTCGCCGGTAACCCGCCGGCAGATCGAGGCGGCACACTCCTATTGCCGTATCCAGGCCGATGCCGCCGCCCTGTGCGACGACCCTGCCTATGGCGAACGCCTGCTGGCGGAGGTTGCCGCCTCCTTGCGCGCCGGACGCCACACGCTGGTCTGGACCGCCCCGGCCGAGCCGGGGACCGCCGACACCACCCGCGCCGGTCGGGTCGCGGCGGCCACGGCGGCATTCGTCGCAGCGGTGCTGCGCGCCGTGCCCCTGCGCCGGGTCGGCATCGCCGGCGGCGACACGTCGAGTCTCGCAGTACGGGCGCTCGGCTGCTGGGGACTGTCCTACCGCTGCACCATGGCGCCCGGCGTCACCGTAAGCCGCACCCATGCCGACGATCCCGCGGCGGACGGGTTGGAGCTGATGCTGAAGGGCGGCCAGATGGGCGGCGACGACCTGTTCGAACGGCTGCTTGGCTGACCAATGCCCAGTTGTATGAGCATTAAAACCGTACTCCAGGCAATCTCCCGTTTCCTGAAACGCAGCATAAAAATACTTAAGCGTCCAAATGAAGCGCCCAACCTCTCCGCGCAATTCGGAGAGTCCGCCGTGTTGCGTTCGTATGAAATTAACGTTTCTGTCTGATAAAATGCTCACAATTATCATCTTGGACGTACTCCGACATGGGCGCGGCAGCCTGCATCAACCATACGTCCGGCCAACATTGGTCAACGAATGATTTTGCAGCACTTACCCTGATCGCCGATCCGGTCTGGGTCGCCGATCTGCGGACGGGCCACGCCCTTTGGGCGAACGGCGCGGCTTGCGCCCTCTGGGGATTGCAGTCGCCGAATGAACTCCCCTCGGACGCCGATTGCATCCTGCCGGCAACGGTCCGGCAGCGGCTTCCCGAATACGCCCTGCTGCTTTCGGACGGCGCCAGCGTGAGCGAGCGCTGGATCGTTGCGGCTGCATGCGGCCCGGCCTCCCTGTCCTGCCACTGCTCCGGCATCCGTCTGGCGGACGGTCGGACGGCGATGCTCGTCCATGGCAGGCCGCATCCGGCCGAATCGGCGCCGTCCTCCGCGCTGCACCTGTCGCGGATGGTGGAACATCTGCCGATGGCGGCGGCCTATGTCGAGGACGAGCGGATCTTCATCAACAAGGCGGCGGAACGGCTGACCGGCTACCGGCAGGAAGACCTGCCCGGCATGGACGCATGGTTCTCCACCGCTTACCCCGGCCATGACCGCGAGATCCGCAGCCGGTACGACGCGGCACGGCTGGCTGAAGCCTCGGTCCTGACTGACCTTGAGATCACCTGCAAAAACGGCAACCGCCGCTGGATCCGCTTCTTCGCCTATCTGACCCGGGGCGGCGAGGTCTGGCTGATGGAGGATGTGACCGATCATCGCGCCACGCTGGAGGCTCTGCACCACGAGCGCGCGGTTCTGCAAAGCCTGATCGATTCGATGCCGGACATCGTCTTCTTCAAGGACCGGGACGGCGTCTACCTCAACTACAATCTTGCGGCCCTGGACTATGTCGGCTGGCGGCCGCATCCCGACGATCGGCTGCGCGATGCCGATCTGGTCGACGCCGAAACGGCGGAGCGCCGTCGGCGGGGGGATCTGCGCGCGATGGAACTGGGGATGGCGCGCAACGAGGAATGGTTCGTCTACCCCGACGGCCGGCAGCGGTTGATGGAAACAGTCAAGACCGTCTGTCGCGACCGCGAAGGGACCGTTCTTGGCGTCGTCGGCATTTCCCGCGACGTCACCGATCGGCGCGCCATGGAGGAAATGCTTCGGCGCAGCGAAGCGGAAAAGGACCATCTCGCCAACCACGATCCGCTGACCGGCCTGCCGAACCGCCGGCTGTTCTTCGCCCGCACTGACGCGGAACTCGAACGGTCGTGCCGCATCGGCCAGCCGCTGGCCTTGCTGTTCATCGATCTCGACGGCTTCAAGCCGGTGAACGACCGTCTAGGCCACGGCGCGGGCGACCAGGTGCTGCGCGTGACGGCGGAGCGGCTGTCGGGATGCCTGCGCGGTTCCGATCTCGTCGCACGCATCGGCGGTGATGAGTTCACCGTCCTGCTGGAGGGAATCGGCTCGCCTGCCGATGCGGAGCGGATCGCCGGCAAGCTGATCCGCGCCCTGTCTGCGGAGATCACGCTCGGCAGCGAGCGCGTGTCGGTCGGTGCCAGCATCGGCATCGCGCTGTACCCGCGGGATGCCGACGACGCCCGGTCCCTCGTGAAGGCGGCGGACGACGCGCTCTACCGTGCCAAGCATGCCGGCCGGGGCCGCTATGCCGTCTGCGATCCGCGGCTCTGAACCGCGTGCGCCGGCCGTCCTCCAGGCATGATGTAGCAACACTACAGAACCGCAACCGAAGCACGCATCGACCATTTTCCCTGGAAAACCCTTGTTTTCCAATCTCCCGCCTGTGCGCCCCCTGCGACGGAATTACCCAGGGGGCGTGCTTGCACGGGCTGCCCCGACAGGAGTATGTAGTAAAGCTACAAGGCGGGGGCGGAAACCGGCAGGGGCTGGAACTGTTTCCCACCGACGGGCCTGCACCGATGCGCGGCAGCAAGGACATCGACCGATGAACATGGACAGCAAGGACGTGGGGGGCTGGAGCCAGCCGACTCCGCAGACTCTCGACGCACTGATGCCCGACGCCATCGCTCTCGCCGCCGAGAATCTCGGCGTCAAGAAGGCACATTACGATACCCCCACCCTGTTCGCCCTGGCGGTGCTGGCCGGCGCCTTCATCGCGCTGGGCGGCCTGTTCGCCACCGTCACCATGTCGGGGGCGGAAGGCATGATGCCCTACGGCGTGACGCGGCTGCTGGGCGGGCTGGTCTTCTCCATGGGCCTGATCCTGGTGATCGTCGGCGGCGCGCAGCTGTTCACCGGCGACGCGCTGATGGTGATGGCCTGGGCCAGCGGCCGGTTGCATGCCCGCGAGATGCTGCGGGTGTGGACCACGGTGTGGATCGGCAACTTCGTCGGCGCCGCCGGCACGGCGCTGCTGGTCTTCCTGTCGGGGCAATATACCTTCGGGCACGGCGCGGTCGGCGCATCGGCGCTGTATTTCGCGGTGGCCAAAAGCTCGCTGCCGACAAGCCAGGCCTTCTTCCTCGGCATCCTCTGCAACGTGCTGGTCTGCCTCGCCGTCTGGCTGGCCTTGGGCGCGCGCAGCGTCGGCGACAAGATCCTGGCGATCACCTTCCCGGTCGCCGCCTTCGTCGCCGCCGGCTTCGAGCACTGCGTCGCCAACATGTACTTCGTCCCGCTCGGCCTTCTGATCGAATGGGGTGCGCCGGACAGCTTCTGGGCCGACCTCGGCCGCTCCGCCCCCTCCATCCCGGTCGGCCATTATCTGGTCAACCTCGCCGCGGTCACCATCGGCAACTGGATCGGCGGTGCGGTCATGGTGGGTGCGGTCTACTGGTTCATCTACCGCCGCCCCAAGCTGCGCTGAGCGGCGGCGTACGTCCTCTCCCAACCCACGCCTTTCTCCCATCCGTCATCCCCGCGAAAGCGGGGATCCAGGCCGCCTCGCCGGCTTCCCTCCGCATGCCCTGGAGTCCCGCCTTCCGCGGGAATGACGGTCCAAATCAAAGCGGCCATCCCAAAGCGGCCATCGGCCTGATCGAACAACCCTTCAAGATACGGGACATCCCTTCCCATGAGCGCCATCACCGAAATCCGCGCCCGCGAAATCCTGGACAGCCGCGGCAACCCCACCGTCGAGGTCGACGTCACCCTCGAGACCGGTGCCTTCGGCCGCGCCGCGGTGCCGTCGGGCGCCTCCACCGGCGCCCATGAAGCGGTCGAACTGCGCGACGGCGAGAAGAACCGCTTCGGCGGCAAGGGCGTGCTGAAGGCCGTGCAGTCGGTCAACGGCGAACTCGCCAAGGCCCTGATCGGCATGGATGCCGCCGACCAGCGCGTGCTCGACATGACCATGATCGAGATCGACGGCACCGAGAACAAGGGCCGCCTGGGCGCCAACGCCCTGCTGGGCGTGTCGCTGGCGGTCGCCCGCGCCGCCGCCGAGGATGCCGGCCTGCCGCTCTACCGCTATGTCGGCGGCGCCTTCGCCTCGCTGCTGCCGGTGCCGATGATGAACATCATCAACGGCGGCGCCCATGCCGACAACCCGATCGACATCCAGGAATTCATGATCATGCCGGTGGGCGCCGAAACCGGCGCCGACGCCATCCGCATGGGTTCCGAGATCTTCCAGTCCCTCAAGAAGAAGCTCAAGGACGCCGGCCACAACACCAACGTCGGCGACGAGGGCGGCTTCGCCCCCAACATCGGCTCCACCGACGAGGCGCTCGGCTTCGTCATGAAGGCCATCGAGGCTGCCGGCTACAAGCCGGGCGACGACGTCATGCTCGCCATCGACGCTGCCTCGACCGAGTTCTTCAAGAACGGCAAGTACGAGCTGGCCGGCGAAGGCAAGTCGCTGTCGCCGGAGCAGATGGTCGCCTACTGGGCCGATCTGGCCGGCCGCTTCCCGATCATCTCGATCGAGGACGGCATGGCGGAAGACGATTGGGAAGGCTGGAAGGCGCTGACCGATGCCATCGGCAGCAAGGTGCAACTGGTCGGCGACGACCTGTTCGTCACCAACCCGAAGCGTCTGGCCCAGGGCATCCGCCAAGGTGTCGCCAACTCCATCCTGGTGAAGGTCAACCAGATCGGCACGCTGTCGGAGACGCTGGAAGCGGTCGATATGGCGCACAAGGCCGGCTACACCGCCGTGCTGTCGCACCGTTCGGGCGAGACCGAGGACAGCACCATCGCCGACCTCTCCGTCGCCACCAACTGCGGCCAGATCAAGACCGGCTCGCTGAGCCGTTCGGACCGCCTCGCCAAGTACAACCAGCTGATCCGCATCGAGGAGCAGCTCGGTGTCGCCGCCCGCTTCGCCGGTCGCGGCATCCTGAAGGCCTGATTTCCAGAGATCCGGAGGCCCCCTGCCCCGCGACCGTCCCGCCCCGCTCTCTCCCGCCCCCGGAGAGACGACAAGGACCGGAAGGGCCGCGCCCAAAGGGACTTCCAGGACGGGCGGCGAGCGTCGTGATCGCTGAGATTGCTCGCCCTTCTGCCCCCTTCCCCCGATCTCTCCCCGGGGGAAGGGGGGTTCCCCGCCCAGCCGCACCATAGACCTGCGGCATAGTGTCAAGGGCCGGGGGATTCCGTTGGTTCTATGTTGCAATGCACATTTAATATACTAATATATCTATGGTTCCCTCGCGGCGCAGAATGCCGGCCCAAGCCGGCAGCGGAACGTTTCCGATTTTCCAGGCGCTGCCCTGTCGGACCGCAAAAACGGGCCGCTCGATCGACCCGGTCAACCGGAGTGTTCAAAAAATGCGTGCCAGTGGTGAAGCGTTCGGCAACGGCATCGGCGCCGTGGTCGAGAATGTGACCTTCGACGAAATCCAGATCGGCCAGACGGCCAGCCTTTCCCGTCAGCTGACGCTGATGGATGTGGAGCTGTTCGCCACCGTGTCGGGCAACATCAACCCGGCCCATCTCGACCCGAAATTCGCGGCCGACAGCCGCTTCCAAAAGGTGATCGGCCCGGGCATGTGGTCGGGCTCCCTGATCTCCGGCGTGCTCGGTACCTATCTGCCCGGCGCCGGGTCGCTCTATGCCGGCCAGAGCCTGCAGTTCCGCCGCCCGGTCGGTCTCGGCGACATCGTCACCGCCACCGTCACCGTGATCGAGAAGCGCCCGGCCAAGAACATCGTCGTGTTCGACTGCGTCTGCACCAACCAGGATGGCGAAGTCGTCGTCCTCGGCACCGCGGAGGTCGTCGCCCCGACCCAGAAGGTCATCCGCCCGGCGCATGAGCTGCCGCAGATCCAGATGATCCGCCACGACAAGCACGATGCGCTGCTCGCCAAATGCGACGAGCTGCCGCCGGTCGTCACCGCCGTGGCCTATCCCTGCGACGCCAGCTCCCTCCAGGGTGCGGTCGAGGCCGCCCAGGCCGGGCTGATCGAGCCGATCCTGGTCGGGCCGGAAGCCCTCATCCGCAAGGTCGCCGCGGCAGGCGGTCTCGACATCTCCCGCTACCGCATCGTCGACGCCGCCCATAGCCGCGCCGCTGCGGCAGCCGCCGTGGCGCTGGCCCGCACCGGCGAGGCAGAAGCGGTGATGAAGGGCAGCCTGCACACCGACGAGTTGATGGGCGAGGTGGTGAAGAAGGAGACCGGCCTGCGCACCGCCAGCCGGATCAGCCACGTCTTCCTGATGAATGTGCCGACCTACTCCAAGACGCTGCTGATCACCGACGCGGCGATCAACATCTACCCGACGCTGGAGGACAAGGTCCACATCGTCCAGAACGCCATCAACCTCGCCAAGGTGCTGGGCGTCGACACCCCGCGTGTCGCCATCCTGTCGGCGGTCGAGACGATCAACCCGAAGATCAACACCACGCTGGAAGCCGCCGCGCTCTGCAAGATGGCCGACCGCGGCCAGATCACCGGCGGCATCCTGGACGGCCCGCTGGCCTTCGACAACGCCATCTCCGCAGAGGCCGCCCGCACCAAGGGCATCGTCTCCCCGGTCGCCGGGCAGCCCGACATCCTGCTCGCCCCCGACCTGGAAGCCGGCAACATGCTGGTCAAGCAGTTGTCCTTCCTGGCCAACGCCGACCTCGCCGGCATCGTGCTGGGCGCCAAGGTGCCGGTCATCCTCACCAGCCGCGCCGATAACGTGCGGGCACGTCTCGCCTCCTGCGCCGTCGCCTCGCTGGTCGCCGCCGCTCAACGCCAGCCCAAGCTCGCGCTGGCCGCCGAATAGGACGCTTTCGTCATGGCTGCACATTCCAATTCCGGCAGCGACGCCTGCCTCGTCATCAACGCCGGTTCCTCCAGCCTGAAGTTCTCCGTCTTCCAAACAGGGAACAAGGGCGGCGGCAGCGCCGCGGAGCTGGAGCCGGTCGTTACCGGCCAGATCTCCGGCATCGGCACGGCTCCCCGCTTCGAGGCGAAGGACGCCGCCCGCCACAAGATCGCCGACCACAGCTGGGCCGCCGGTGAGAATCCGGGCCGTCCGGAGCTTCTGCACCATCTGCTCGACTGGATCGGTGACACGCTGAAGGGCGCGACGCTGGTGGCCGCCGGCCATCGCGTCGTCCATGGCGGCACCCGCTTCTCCGCTCCGGTGCGCGTCACCCCGACCGTGCTCGACCAGTTGGAGGAGCTGATTCCGCTGGCCCCGCTGCACGAGCCGCACAACATCGCCGCCATGCGGGCGCTGGCGCAGGTCTACCCCTCCCTGCCGCAGGTGGCCTGCTTCGACACCGCCTTCCACCAGACCCAGCCCTGGCAGTCGCAGACCTTCGCCATCCCGCGCGAACTGACGGCGGAGGGCATCCGCCGCTACGGCTTCCACGGCCTGAGCTACGAGTACATCGCCCACCGCCTGCCGCAGGTGGCGCCGGAGCTGGCCGACGCGCATGTGGTGGTCTGCCATCTCGGCAGCGGCGCCAGCCTGTGCGCCATGCGCGCCGGGCACAGCGTCGACACCACCATGGGCTTCACCGCGCTGGACGGCGTGCCGATGGGCACCCGGCCGGGCGCGATCGATCCCGGCGTGCTGATCTACCTGATGCGCGAGAAGGGCTACGGCGCCGACGAGTTGGAGAAGCTGCTCTACCACAAGTCGGGCATGCTGGGCGTGTCGGGCATCTCCAACGACATGCGCGACCTGGAGAACTCCGACCTTCCGGCGGCTGCCGAGGCGGTCGAACTGTTCTGCCACAACGTCGCCAAACAGGTGGCGGCGCTGGCCGGCTCGATGGGCGGCCTGGACGCGGTGGTGTTCACCGCGGGCGTGGGCGAGAACTCCACGCTGGTGCGGTCGCGGGTGGCGGAGAAGCTGGGCTGGCTTGGCGTGTCGATCGACGCTGCGGCCAACCGGGCGAAGGCGACGCGCATCTCCGCCCAGGACAGCCGGGTGCCGGTGTTCATCATCCCCACCGACGAGGAACGGATGATCGCCCGCCATACGCTCGGCGTCATCGCCGCCGATGCGCTGAGCCGGGCGGCTTGAGCGAACCTGACGCCGGAATTGCGCCCTCTCCCACCAGTAGGATCCCCTCTCCCCCCCGGGGAGAGGGTTAGGGTGAGGGGGAAGTGTGGCGGGACCTTCGGGGGGATCATGAAATGCATCCCCCTCACCCCGCCCCTCTCCCCGGGGGGGAGAGGGGGAGTCTCCCAGGCAGGGAAAGGCATCATGGAACAGGTCCCCACAAGCTCCGCCGCTCCCGCTGCACGCCCGGTTGAGAATGTCCGGCTCGGCATCCTGTCGATGCTGCTGGCGATGGTCCTGATGACCATCATGAACGCGCTGGCCAAGATCCTGGCGGAAACCTACCCGCTGGGCGAGGTCACCTTCTTCCGCAATCTGTTCGCCCTTCTGCCGGCGGTCGCTATGGTGGTCGCGGCGGGCGGGCGGAGCTGCCTGCACACCACCCACTGGCAGGGGCATCTGTGGCGGGCCGTCATCGGCCTCGCGTCCATGGTCCTGCTGTTCTGGGCCTATCACCTGATGCCGCTCGCCAATGCGGTGGCGATCTCCTACTCCGCCCCACTGTTCCTGACCGCCCTGTCGGTCCCGCTGCTGGGCGAGAAGGTCGGCGCCTTCCGCTGGGGTGCGGTGGTCGTCGGATTCGCCGGGGTGCTGATCATGGTGCAGCCCGGTCCCGACATGATCGACCGCGGCGCCATCGTCGCCCTGACCGCTGCCGTTTGCTACGCCCTGGCGATGATCGCCATGCGCCAGCTGGGACGGACGGAAAAGCCGGTGACCACGGTGTTCTACTTCACCGTCATCTCCACGGCACTGAGCGCGCTCGCCCTGCCCTTCGACTGGATCACGCCGGATGCCCATGCGCTGACGCTGATGGCGGGCATGGGGATCGCCGGCGGCGGCGCCCAGTATTTCAGCACGCGGGCCTATTCGCTGGCGCGCGCCGTGGTGGTCGGCCCCTTCAGCTACGCCAGCCTGATCTATGCGACGATCCTCGGCTGGTTGGTCTGGGGTGACGTGCCGGCCGCCCATGTGATGATCGGCGCCGCCATCGTCATCGCCAGCGGCCTGCTGATCCTGTACCGCGAGACCCGCCGCGCCGCGGCTCCCGCCCCGCAGGTGGATTCATGCCCGAACACGCAAGCCCAAAGCGCCGGTCCGGTCCGGACCGCGTGAGCCGAGTTATTGCGGCAAAGTGGCATGCCCCCGCCTCGAGGCGGATTGTCCTTGCGCCGACCACTGATATATTAATATACTTGAGTTCCAAGGAAAGGACAGGCATCATGGTTACGACCGATGTCCAGGGCAATCCGGCTCCCCGCCTGACCGGCCGGATGCAACTGATCCAGGGTGGACGGACCGATGAGGAACCGATCACCACCCGCCCAACGCATTTTGCCACCTCCGGCAGGGTCTGCGCCATCGTCGGCGGCACCGGCCTGTCCGCCAAGCTGGACCTTCTGGCCCGGCTCATGACCCGGGTCGACGTGCTGGCGCTTGGCGGCGGCATCGCCAACAGCTTCCTGGCCGCGGCCGGCACCGACATGGGTGCCTCGCTGTGCGACCACGAGCTGATCGGCGAGGCGCGCAAGCTCCTGGACAAGGCGAGGGCCTGCCGGTGCGAACTGCTGCTGCCGGTGGACGTGGTGGTGGCGACCGAGGCGCGGCAGGGCGTGGAGGACCGCGTCGTCTCCTGTGCCGCCATCGGTCCGGAGGACATGGTCCTCGACATCGGTCCGGCGACGGCGGCCCGGCTGACCGCCTGCGTCGAGGCCGCCGGAACGGTCGTCTGGACCGGCCCGCTCGGTGTCTACGAGATCGCCCCCTTCGACGTCGGCACCAACGCGCTGGCCTGGTTCATCGCCCGTCGCACCCGCGACGCCGGCCTGCGCTCGGTGGCGGCCGGTGACGACACCATCGCGGCTCTGGCCGCAGCAGGGGTGGACGGCCGCTTCAGCGAACTGACCACCCGCGATGCCCTGCCGGCCTGGCTGGACATCGCCTCTCCTCGCGCGGTCCCGGCCTGACGGCCGGTCCACGCCTTAAAATTGTACCCCCGGCGGGCCGAAACCCGCCTTTCCCGGTTAAAACGAGTCTCCGCCCCTACCGGCACGAGACCGCAACGGAACGACTGGAGCACATCATGGCTGTACGGGTAGCGATCAACGGTTTTGGCCGCATCGGCCGTCTGGTTCTGCGCGCCATCTACGAGAGCGGCCGCAAGGACGTGGAGGTCGTGGCGATCAACGACCTGGCCGATCTGAAGGCCAACGCGCACCTGCTGAAGTACGACAGCGTCCACGGCCGCTTCCCCGGCACCATCGAAACGGGCGACGGCGTCCTGATCGTCAACGGCCACTCCATCAAGGTCGTGCAGGAACGTGACCCGGCCAAGCTGCCGTGGAAGGACCTGGGCGTCCAGATCGCCATGGAATGCTCGGGCATCTTCACCAAGCGCGCCGATGCCGCCAAGCATCTGGAAGCCGGCGCCGAGAAGGTGCTGATCTCCGCCCCGGCCACCGACGAGGACATCACCGTCGTCTACGGCGTCAACCACGACAAGCTGACGGCCGAGCACCGAATCGTCTCCAACGCGTCGTGCACCACCAACTGCCTGGCGCCGGTCGCCCATGTCCTCCACAACCTGGTGGGCATCGAGAAGGGCTTCATGACCACGATCCACTCCTACACGGGTGACCAGCGGATCGTCGACACCAACCACAAGGACCTGCACCGCGCCCGCGCGGCGGCCCTGAACATGATCCCGACTTCGACCGGTGCGGCCAAGGCCGTCGGCAAGGTCCTGCCGGAGCTGAAGGGCAAGCTGGACGGCACCGCCATGCGCGTTCCGACCCCGAACGTCTCGGTCGTCGACTTCAAGTTCACGTCCAAGCGCGCCACCTCGGTCGAGGAAATCACCAAGGCGATCAGCGATGCCGCCAACGGCCCGCTCAAGGGCGTGCTGGGCGCCTACGACGAGGAGCTGGTGTCCACCGACTTCAACCACGACCCGCACAGCTCGACCTTCGCGCTGAACGAGACCAAGGTCATCGACGGCAATTTCGTGCGCGTCATGGCGTGGTATGATAACGAATGGGGCTTCTCCAACCGCATGGCCGACACCGCCGTGGCGATGGCGAACGCCAAGTAGGCCGCGCCGAACCAAAAATGCCGACCCAGACCAAAGGAGCCGGACGATGAGCAAGACGATCATGTGGGCCGAAACCGACGCCAAGGGCTTCGAGTCCGAGTGCCTGTTCAACGAGGACAGCCGCCAGTACGAAGTGATGGTCTGCGCATCGGGTCGCCGGCTCTGTCGGTCGGAATCCTTCCCTGCGCAATCCGATCCCATGCAGGGCATGACCGACGAGGACCGCCAGCGCGCCCTGCAATGCGCGGAACGGCTGGTCACCGAGATTGAGCACGATCTGGGCGACCGCTGAGCGGTCGGCATCAGGACCATGATGCGGAACGGGCCGGTACCCTTCAAGGTGCCGGCCCGTTCCGTTTCCCGACACCGCTTAAGGGGGATGCCGGATCACTCCTCCTCGTCGTCCGCCGTCTCCTCCTCGGGCGGTGCGTCCAGGACGATCTCGTCATTCACGGCGTAGAGCAGGCATTCCTCCTTGCCGCCGTCCTGCTCGCACTTCTCGACCGCCGCGGTGCCGGCCTCCTCCTCGCTGTCGCGGTCCCACACCGACGCCCAGCGGCCGGTCAGCGTCAGGGCTAGAGCCTTGTGCCCGGCATTGCGCTGGTAGTTGACCATGCCGACCTTGCGCGTGCGGTCGCTGACGAAGGGGACGCGCGCCGGATCGAAGGAGCCGGAGCCCAGGATTTCCACAGGCATTGGCACGAATCGCTTGCCGTCCATCACCACGCCATCGTCGACGGCGTAGAGGGTGCAGGGCTCCTCCGCCCTGTACTGGCAATATTGCAGGGCGCTGCGCCTGACGTCGTCCGCGGTCCGGCTGTTCGACTTGTTCGTGAAGTAGGCGTAGTTACCCTTGGTCGAGATCGCCAGGGCCTTGGGCGACGGCAGGTCGGGATACACGGCCAGAGCGGCCCGCGACTTGCCGCTGAGATAGGGGATCGCCTCGACATCGACCGGCCGGGCGGCCGGCATGGGTGGAGCGGCCGGGACGGGGGCGGGTGCGGGAACCGGCGGAGCGGCCAGGGCGGCGACCGACACCGGCGCCCGTTCCGCGGTAGCGGCTGCACTCGATGTCCCGCCAAGTTCGGCGACCCGCGCCTCGGCGATCGCCGTGAAGGTGCCCTGCGGGAACTGCTTCAGATAGGCTTCGAACAGCCCACGGTTGGAACTGCCCTTGATGCTGTCCCAGAACAGCGTTTCCTTGTCGGCTCCCACGGCGGCACCGGCGGCGGCTCCCGCGGCAGGGGCCGCCTCGGCCGGCGGCTGGGTCACCACCGTCGTCGGCCCCAGGAAATAGAAGCGCCCTTCGATGGGGGATGCCGACACCCACGGCTGCTGGACGCCGCCGGTGTTGCGCTTGACCGTGATGCCGACATCGTTGAAGACGTCGAATACCGTTTCCCCGGGTTTCAGCAGGGCTTTCGACAAGGCTTCGGTATAGGGGCTGTTCGACCCGGTGCCGTCGGCTGCCACCGCGCCCGGCTGCGTCGCATAGGCGATGATCGTGCCGGCCGGCGCCTGCATCTGCGCCAGCCCGGGCGACGCCGCGCGCAGTCCCCTGCCGCCGAAGGGATTGTTGCGGCAGGCGTCCAGGATGACGATGTTCATCCGGCTTTCCGCCAGCGCCATCTCGTCCAGCACCATGGCGATGTCGACCAACTCATAGCGGACGTCCGACTCCTTCTCCAGATTGGCGGAGACCGGCAGGAGGTAATTGGTGCCGCGCGCCTGCATGCCGTGCCCGGCATAGAAGAACAGCCCGACATCCGCCCCGGCCAGCCGGGCGCCGAAGCTGCGGATCACCCGCTCGGTGCCTGTCCGGTCCAGATCGATCTGCGGCGCCCCGCCGATCAATTCGAACCCGACCGCCCGCAGGGATTCGGCCATCGCCTTGGCGTCATTGACCGGGTTGGGCAGCCGCGGCGCATGCTGATAGGCGCTGTTGCCCAGGATCAGCGCCACCCGCCGTTCCGTTCCCGCCGCCCAGCATGGCCCGGACACCCAGACGAAGAGGGACAGGGCCAGCGACAAGGCCAGCGCGGGGGTGCGTCCCAGGGTGCTCACAGCCATTATCCTTTGGATCGGAAGCGTCGCGCCACTCTGCCCAGGCAACACCTGCGCATGCAAGGCCGGCGATACCCCGAAGGGGCTATGCGGCTCCCCCTAAACGTAGGCGATCAGCCGCCCGGCCGCCAGAACCGCGACCCACAGCAGCAGCGAGGCCGCGCCGGCCACGCGCGCCGCCGGCGGTGGCCGCCCTCCCCCGCCCCAATCGAGGATCCGGCGTCCGGCGCCGCGATGGAACAGCGCGATGTTGGCAAGCGCGGCGACCAGAAGCCCCATTTTGACGAGGAAGGCCGGATTGCCGGCCAGCGCGGTCGCCTCGCTGATGAACAGCAGCATTCCGGTCGGCACCGCCAGGACGAAGCCGATGACCGCCACCGGCAGCAGCAGACGGGACAGCGCCTCGGCCGGCAGGCGGGCATGCAGGCCCATCAGCCGCAGATCGAAGGCGGCGATCGCCCCGACCAGCAATGCCAGCCCCAGGATGTGCAGCACCTCGACCAGCGGATAGAGCCAGAGCGACTGGCGCAGTGCCTCGCCCAGGCCGGAGGTCTCCAGCGCCACCAGCCAGCCGGGTCCGGCCGGGCCCTGGCTGTGGTCCATCAGCGCAGCTCGACCGTCTTGCCATCGGCCGTGATGCGCTCCGCCCGCAGTTCCGCCGGTTCGGACTTGTGGGCATAGCCGACGACGGTCACCGTCTGGCCGGGCTTGATCGTCCCGTCCGGCAGGCCGCGCGCGGTCATGCGGCCGGGCGGCGCCAGCACCACATGCCACAGCTTGCCGTCCGATTGCAGGTTCAGCATCGCGTGCGGGTTGCTGAAGGCGAACTGTTCGACCGTGCCGGTCAGGGTCAGCGTCTTTTCGGAATCATAGCCGCCCCAGCCATGATGGGCGAGCGCCGGCAGCGCCACCGCCGCCGTAACGGCGGCAAAGCTTGCGGCAACAAATACACGGGATCGGGTGTTGAGCAGGCGGCTGCGGACCATGGTGACGCACTCCCTCTCATCAGGCATCCTCGCCACACATGGGGTGGACCGCCTTCCCGGCAAGTGGGGGGCGGAGAGCCGCACCGCCAACGGAGATGCCGATGCCCATCCCGCGCCGCCATACCCTGATGGTTCTTTCCGCTGCCGCGGTGCTTGCCGTCTTGGGCGGTGCGCTTCCCGCCGCAGCGGTGGAGACCGCCGGGCTCGTCGTGCTGATGCGCCATGCGGAGGCTCCGGGCACCGGCGACCCGCCCGGCTTCACGCTGGACGATTGCGCGACCCAGCGCAACCTCAGCGGCGACGGCCGCGCCCAGGCCGAGCGCATCGGCGAGCGGCTGCGGCAGCTCGGCATCGCCAAGGCCCGCGTGCTGTCCAGCCAATGGTGCCGCTGCCTGGAGACCGCGCGGCTGCTGGACCTCGGTCCGGTGAAGGAGATGTCCGCCCTCAATTCCTTCATCCGTCGGCCGGAGGAGGAAAAGGACAAGATCACCGAACTCCGCCAGTTCCTTGCCGACCTGCCGCGCGATGGCCAGCCGGTCGTGCTGGTGACGCATCAGGTCACCGTCACCGCACTGACCGGCATCTTCCCGGCATCGGGCGAGGCGGTGCTGCTGCGGGCGAACGGCACCCCCAACCCCGACCAACTCGACCGCCTGCCGACCCGCTGAAGGCCCGGCTAACGCCCGAGCGCCACGGCCACCGCGCGGCTGACCGCCGCCGGAATGACCGAACCATGGTTCTCGCCCGCGAAGGACACGAAGCTCACCGCCGGTCCGCGCGGACCCAGCGCTGCCAGACGCTCCGCCAATTCGCGCGCGTTGTCCTCCATCCGCGCCTTGCGCCGCCGCTCCTCGCGTGCCGGGTCGGGCGGCTCGCCGGGCGGGGCCTGCAACTCGTTCTCGCCGACAGTCACCAGCAGGCTGCGCGTAGCGGCGGCCGGCGGAAGGGCGTCGGTGAAGCGGCGTTCCTCGCCCAGGATGGCGCGGTCCTGCCACCAGATCGACGGGCTGGCGGCGACGAAGCGCTGGAACGCCTCGCAGCGCGTGAACAGCGCATGCAGGACGAACAGCCCGCCATAGGAGTGGCCGAACAGGGTCTGGCGGCTACGGTCGACCCGGAACCGCCGCTCCACCTCCGGCTTCAGGTCCGCTTCGATGAAGTCCAGGAAGGCGTCGGCCCCGCCGGTGCCGGACGGCGCCCCGGCGGCCGGCGGCGTATAGTCCCGCGCCCGCCGGGGCTGGTCGAAGGCCTTATCCGTCGGATATCCGATGGCGATCACCAGGGCCGGCGGGATGCCCACCGCAGCGCCATGCCCGCCGACCACCCGCATCGCCTCGGTCGCCGTGCCGAAGATGCTGTTGCCGTCCAGCAGATACAGCACCGGCCAGCCTTCCGGCGGCGGCGGGGTTTCCGGCCAGGACGCGAAGATGCGATGGGGCCGGGCCGGATCGCCGCCGGCGGTCATGTCCCACTGCACCGTGCGGGGCAGCGTCACCGCCACCGGCTCCCCGGCGGCGGCGGGACCGCACAGCATCAGGTCGGCAGCCGCGGCAGCCGTCGCAATCGAAGCGCCGATCATGCCGCGCCGCGTCATCGTCCTATCATTCAGCATCCGATCACTCACCATTTGTAGCGCACCCCCGCCAGCACCAGGCGCCGGTCGCCGAAGAAGCAGGCGGTGGCGCTGGAACAGCTGGAAACGAATTCCTTGTCGAACAGGTTGGTGACGTTCAGCGTCAGTTCCGCCCCGGTCAACTCCGTCTTCAGGGCGCCCAGATCGTAGCGGATCGCGGCGTCGGCCAGCGTGTAACCCGGCACTTCGAAGCTGTTCACGTCGTTGCCGGCGGTCGGTCCGACATAGCGGACGCCGCCGCCCAGCTCCAGCCCGGTGAGCGGGCCGCTCTGGAAGCGGTAGTTGACCCAGCCGCTTGCCATGTGATGCGGCACCTGCGGCACGCGGTTGCCCGCGACGCCTGCCGTGTTGGACTTGGTCACCTCGGCGTCGATGTAGCTGTAGGCGCCGATCAGGTCCAGGCTGCTGGTCAGGCTCGCCCGCCCCTCCAGCTCGATGCCGCGGGAGCGGATCTCGCCGGTCTGGACGCTGTAGAGGTTGTTCAGCGGATCGACGGTCAGCACGTCGCGCTGGCGGATGGAATAGCCGGCCAGCTGGATGAAGCTGTTCATGCCCGGCGGCTGGTACTTGACGCCGGCCTCATACTGCTCGCCCTTGGTCGGGCTGAAGGCGCTGCCGCCGCGCGCTGGCGAATAGCTGCCGGAGTTCGGCAGGAAGCTGGTGGAATAGTTGACGTAGGGCGTGATGCCGTTGTCGAACAGGTAGAGCAGCCCGGCCCGCCAGGTGAAGGCGTTGTCCGACTGGCTGGTCCGGCTGTTGTTGGAGGTCAGCACCGTCGTCTCGCTGTCGGCGCGGTCGTGGCGCACGCCGACCGTCAGGCGCCAGTTCTCGTAGGCGACCTGATCCTGCGCGTAGAAGCCCAGCTGGGTCTGGATCTGCCGCGTGGTCTGCACGCTGCGCGCGGTGGGATAGCTGTAGCCGTAGACCGGGTTGAAGATGTCCATCGTCGGCACGGTCACGCCGGTGAACTGCCCCAGGTCGCGGCGGGCGAAGCCGCGCGACCAGTCGGTGCCGAACAGCAGCGTGTGATCGACCGGCCCGGTCATCACCGTGGCCTGCGCCTGGTTGTCGATGGCCAGCGTGTTGGCCATGTCGTTGACGTCGCTGATCGACCGCGTGGCCGTGCGCTGGTTGGCCTGGAGCGACGAGAAGGAGATGGCGCTGAAGGACGAGTTGACGTGGTTGTAGCGGGCATTCTGCCGCAGGGTCCACACGTCGCTCAGCCGGTGTTCGAACTGATAGCCGATGGACGCCGAATTGCGCGTGTAGTTGTCGTAGGCCGGATCGCCGGCATAAAAGCTGGAGCTGAGCTTGCCGTTGCGGTTCGGCAGCACGGTGCCGACGGCGGGCGCGAAGTTGTAGAACCCGCCCTCCGGGTCGCGCTGATAGCTGGCGAGCACGGTCAGGCTGGTGTCGGACGTCGGCCTCCAGGTGATGGCCGGCGCGATGGCGATGCGGTCGTCGTCCACATCGTCGAACTGCGTGCCCGATTTGCGGCCGATGCCGGTCAGGCGGTACAGGAACTGCCCATCCTCCGTCAGCTTGCCGCCGGTATCGAACATGGTCTGCAGCCGGTTGTTGCTGCCGGCCTCCACCCGCACCTCGTGGGTGGCGGTTTCGGTCGGGCGCCGGCTGACCAGATTGACGATGCCGCCCGAACCCGCCTGCCCATAAAGGACGGAGGCCGGACCGCGCAGGATCTCGATGCGCTCCAGCAGCCAGGGATCCACCGTCGGGATGGCGTAGGAGATGCTGCGTTGCTGCCGCAGCCCATCCAAGAAGTTGACATAGGCCGCACCGGCACCCTGCCCGCCGAATCCGCGCACGAACACGCTGTCATAGCGGGCGCTCGGCCGCACCTCCGCCAGGACGCCGGGGGTGTAGCGCAGGGTCTGCGACACCGTCTGCGATCCCTGGTCGTCCATCTGGTCGCGCGTCACCACGCTGACCGACTGCGGCGATTCGATCAGCGGCGTGTCGGTCTTGGTGCCGGTGGTGGTCACCCCAGCGACATAGCCGTCCACCGGCTGCCAGCTCCGCCAGGCTGTGGCCTGGACATTGACCTCCGGCAACTGGATGGCACTGCCCGCATCGCCGGACACCGAAGGTGTCGGCAGCAGCGTCACCGTGCCGGCATCGGTGTAGCGCCAGGTCAGGCCGGTCCCCTGCAGCAGCTTCGGCAGCGCCTGATCCGCCGACAGCCGCCCGCTGACCCCCGGCGACCGCAGGTTCGCCGTCATGTCGGAGCTGTAGAGAAGCTGGATGCCCGCCCGGCTGGCGAAGTCGGTCAAGGCGGAGGACAGCGGCTGCGCCGGGATGTCGTATTGGCGGGCATCGCTCGCCGCGGCCGTCTGGGCCTGCGCCGCGCCGCCTTCCACCGCCACGCCGGCCATGGTCGCCAGCAGCAGGACGCGCAGGGTCTTGCCGGGGAAGTAATGCCGCAGGGAATGTCGCAGCGGAAGCAGGCCCCTGTCCCCCGCCGTCCGGATGTCGCTCGCCATTGTCGTCTCGTCGCTTCTCGATCGATCCCGCCGCCCGTTGCCAAGGCCAAGCCGGGATCCTCCTGACCGATAAGACCGGCGGCGGCGCGAAACCCCTGATGTCTGTTTTGACGATTTTGCGAATTATTCTCAGGATGTCTGCCGAAGGGCTAATCTAAGGAACGCTCAAAATCACATTTCGCTGGGAAATGTCATTGCAAATCGCTATTTTTTTGCATGCGCTCGATCCGCTACACAGCCGATACGCTCAAGATCCTCCGTCGGACGCCGCGCAACACGGCGGATCTGATTCGCCAAAAGATCGAAGAAGTGGCTGCCGATCCGGCAAAGGCACGCAATGTAAAGAAGTTGAAGGGCCGCGACGGCTATCGGCTCTGTGTCGGAGACTGGCGGGTGGTCTATACGATAGAAGCCGGCGTTCCGGTCCTGATCGTTATCGAGATCGGCCCGAGAGGAGACATTTATGACTAACCCCGCTCAGATCATCAGGGACGACCAGGGCCGGCCCGCTTTTGCGGTGCTGCCGATCGCAGAATACGAACGGCTCCTGGAAGCCGCCGACGAAGCGATCGGCCTTCGTGCCTTCGATGCCTATCAGGCCGCAAAGCCGGAAACCTATCCTGCGGAGGTGGCCGACCGCCTGTTCGACGGCGAGCACCCGGTGAAGGTGTTCCGGCAATACAGGGGTCTGACGCAAGCGCAGTTGGGCGACGCCGCCGGGTTGAAGCAGGCTTACGTGTCCCAGATCGAAGCGGGTTCCCGGATCGGCACGGTGGACGTGTTGAAGCGGATCGCCGAAGCCCTGCAAGTCGACCTCGACGACATCACCTGATCGCGAATCCGCTCACCCCTCCCGCCCGGTCAGGACGGCGAAGTAGCCGGCGATGCGGTGGACGCGGATGGGCAGCACTTGTTCGATGGCGGACAGGGCACGGTCGGGATCGCGGATGTCGAAGACGCCGGTGATCCGCCGCTCCCCCAGTTTGGAATCGAGCAGGACGATGGGGCCTGCCCGATAGCGGTTCAACTCCCCCACCACCTCGCTGAGGCTGCGGTCGTCGAAGACCACGCGGCCGTCGCGCCATGCCGTGAGGCGGGCGACGTTCAGTCCAGTCTCGCGCACCGGGCAGGCACCCTCCTCATAACGCGCGGTTTCCCCGGCCGTCAGGCGGACGCCGTCCTCCGCCGACGCAATGCCGGCCGGGCAGTGGACTTCGACCGTGCCCTCCTCCACCGCCACGCGGGTGGAGCCATCCATCCGGCGCACGGCGAAGCGTGTGCCGACCACGCGGGTGACCGCGCCCATCGTCGTCACTTCGAAGGGCCGGCTGCGGTCGGAGGTGACCATGAAGAAGGCTTCGCCCTGGCGAAGGGTCACGCGGCGGTTCGAGCCGCTGAAATCGACCGCGATGGCGCTGTCGGTGTTGAGTTGGACCTGCGATCCGTCGGCAAGCGTCACGGTCCGCCGCTCCCCCGCCGCGGTGCTGTGGTCGCTGCCCAGGCGGTCCAGGGTGGCGGGGCCGAAGACCGCAGCAATGGCAACGCTCGCAGCCAGCAAAGCCAGCGGGGCGAAACGGCGGCTGACGGAGGAACTGGCGGAGCGGTTCCGGCGCATCGGCACAATGGATGCCGCCGGGCGCGGGTCGGGCATCCTATCCAGCGCGCTCCATACCGCGCGCAGGCCGTCGAAGGCGGCACGGTGCTGCGGACTGGCGGCGAGCCACGCCTCGATATCGCGGCGTTCGGCGTCCGTCACCGCGTCGGACTGCAGGCGTACAAGACGCCGCGCCGCCTCTTCGGTGAGGGCATCCGGTGCGGTTCCCGATGCGCATTTATGATCGGAGGTCATCGCCTGTTCCTGACGCTCGCTGGACCCATACCGTATTGGACCTGGAAAGGCGCTCCTTCCCTGACGCCCAAGGACGGAGTACCCCTACGGTTGGTCGCCTGTGCCGTCGCCCAGCCTCTGCCGGCAATGCAGCAGCGCCTTGATGATGTGCTTTTCAACCATGTTGCGCGAAATTCCAAGGCGATTAGCAATCTCGCCATGGCTCAGCCCGTCGATCTTGTTGAGCAGGAACACCTCGCGGCAACGCGGCGGCAATTCGTCCACCACCGCCTGCATCAGGCGCACCCGTTGGCGGGCGGCGGCGGCATCGTCCGGCCGCGCCGTCTCGGCCGCGCCGGCCGGGTCGGGCAGGCAATCCGGCAGGTCGCCGGCCGCGCGCTGTTCCTCCGCCCGGCGGGCGCGCGCAAGGTCGGACGCGACGTTGGCGGCGGCGGCATACAGGTATGACGTCTCATGGCTGATCGGCCCCGATCCGGCAAAGCGCAGCAGGCGCAGATAGACCTCCTGCGCGGCATCGGCCGCACTCTCCCGACAGCCCAGCCGGCGGACGAGGAAGCGCAGGAGGCCCGAATTGTGCTGCCGGAAGAGGCCATCGACCAGCAGGCGGCGCATGTGGGAGGCCATATCCGCAGTCCGATCGGAAACCCGATCGGAAGCCCGATTGGAAGCCATGTCGGTCCAGAATGGGTTGGGGCCAGGGTCAGGAAGCCTGAGGGCGGGAATGAGGAAAATCCGTCTGTCGCTGATAGCAGAACTGCGAATGATTATCAATATCTCCGCTGTCGCGCCGTGACGATTTCCATAGATCTCTAACCTTCGCGTAATGTCGGATCCGTCGACTTGCTCCAAACGCATAGAGACCGACCTGAACATCTGCGCCATTGACCGGAGCGGACGCGTAGGTCTGGATAGGCCGCTTCAGGTGGCTCGTTGCTTCGCATGCGGCCACAGATGGTAGAGTTCAGGGAAAAGCACAATGTTCGGCGGACGGACCACTTCGTTTCACATGCCGGTACCGGGTAGGGACAGGGCATGGCACCGTCTATACCGGACCTCCATCCCGATACTATTCACCACGGTCTGTCTTGGTCTCGCCGGATGCTCCACCGCGCATGTCACCACGCCTGCCCGCTCCGCCACCGAACAGCTTCTGATCTCGACCGCCGCGGACCAAGCGGCGGAGCGTCTGGCCGGGCGGCTGGCGGTGAAGGGCAGCGTCTATGTCGATGCCAGCGGCGTCGAAGGCTACGACACCAAATACGCCGTCTTCGCCGTCCGCGACGCCCTGCTGCGCCATGGTGCCGCCATGGCCCAGACGCGCGACGCTGCCGCCACCGTCGTGGAACTGCGGGTCGGCGCCCTGTCGGTGGACAGCGAAAGCTCGCTTCTCGGCATTCCCAGCATCGACATTCCAATGCCGGTCAGCGGCACCTCCTCCACCCCGGAGATCTCGCTGTTCAAGAAGGAGCTGACGCAGGGCGTCGCCAAGATCGCCGCCACCGCCTATGACAAGAACTCCGGTGCGCTGGTCTCCTCCAGCGGGCCGCAATACGGTTTCTCCAACCGCGCGGAGTGGGTGCTGCTGCTGATGCTGAGCTGGGACACCAACGACCTGCTGCCGCCCGACACCCGCCCCGACCCGAAGCCCTGGGACGATTGAGTCAACGGAAATACAGCGCCACGCGCTTGCCGTCGATCTCGTGGATGTCCGCATCCACGCCATAGACGTCGCGGATGACGCACGGGGTGATGATGTCCTCCGGCGGACCCTGATGCGCGATGCGGCCGTTGCGCATCGCCACGATCCGGTCCGAATAGCAGGAGGCGAAGTTGATGTCGTGCAGCACCAGGATGATGGTCTTGCGGAACTCGTCGGCGGTGCGGCGGAACAGCTTCATCATCGCCACAGCATGCTTGACGTCCAGGTTGTTCAGCGGCTCGTCCAGCAGGACATAGTCGGTGTCCTGGCACAGCACCATGGCGATGAAGGCGCGCTGGCGCTGGCCGCCCGACAGCTCGTCCAGGAAGCGGTGGGCGACCGCCTCCAGTTCCAGATAGCGGATGACCCGCTCGATATGGCCCTGGTCCTCCACCGTCAGCCGCCCCTTGCTGTGGGGATAGCGGCCGAAGGCGATCAGGTCGCGTACGGTCAGGCGCGCCGTCATCTGGTTGTCCTGCCGCAGGATCGACAGGCGCCGCGCCAGCACGTCGCCGGGCGTCGTCGTGACGTCCATGCCATCCACGCTCACCGTGCCGGCGGGCACCGGCAGCAGACGGCTGATCATCGACAGCAGGGTCGATTTCCCCGCCCCGTTCGCACCGATCAGCGAGATGACGCCGCCGGCCGGCAGCGTGATCGACACGTCGTCCACCACCAGAGTTTCGCCATAGGACTTGGTGGCATTCCGGACCTCGATCATCGGGCCGCTCTCCGCACAAGGATGATCAGGAAGACGATTCCGCCCAGGAACTCGATGACGATGCTGAGCGCGCCGTTGAAGCCCAGCAGCCGTTCCAGGACAAGCTGGCCGCTCATCAGCACCAGGATGGCGACCAGCGCCGCCACCGGCAGGATCAGCCGGTGGCGGTGCGTGTCAACCAGCAGATAAGCCAGGTTGGCGACCAGCAGGCCGAAGAAGGTGACCGGGCCGACCAGGGCGGTGGAGACGGCGACCAGCACCGACACCATCACCAGCACCCGCATCACCTCGCGCCGGTGATCGACGCCCAGGTTGATGGCGGCGTCCCGCCCCAGCGCCAGCACGTCCAGCACGCCGGCCTTGCGCCACACCATCACCGACACCGCCAGCACGACCAGCGCCGACACAGCCAGAAGCTGGCCGTCCACCCGGTTGAAGCTGGCGAACATGCGGTCCTGCACCACCAGGAACTCGTTGGGGTCGATCACCCGGTACAGGAAGCTGGTGAGGCTGCGGAACAGCACGCCGAAGACGATGCCCACCAGCATCAGCAGGTGAAGCCCGCGCAAGCTACCCGAAAACAGCCAGCGATAGAGCAGCCAGGAAAAGGCCACCATCGCCGCGACCTCGATCCCGAAGCGCAGGCGCGGGTCGAAGGCCGACACCGCGGCGGATCCCAGCTGGAACACCAGCACCGTCTGGATCAGCCGGTAGAGGGCGTCGAACCCCATGATCGACGGGGTCAGGATCCGGTTGTTGGTGATGGTCTGGAACAGCACGGTGGACATGGCGATGGCATAGCCGACCAGCACCATCGCCGCGACCTTGGTGCCGCGGAAGGTCAGAATGAAGCTCCAGCTTCCCTTCGCGCCGACAGTCAGGAACAGGACGATGGACGCGGCCGCCAGCCCGCCCAGCCCTGCGATCAGGACGGCCGGAGGCAGCGAACGGCGATCAGGCGGCATGGCGGTTCTTCCGCAGCAGCAGGTAAAGGAAGATCGCGCTGCCGACGATGCCCATGGTCGTACCGATCGGGATCTCGTAGGGGCGGATCACCAGCCGGCCGGCGATGTCGCAGGCCAGCACCAGCCCGGCGCCGAACAGCGCCACCCAGGGCAGCGAGAGGCGCATGTTGTCGCCGCGCATCAGGCTGATCAGGTTGGGCACGATCAGGCCCAGGAACGGGATCATGCCGCAGGTGGCGATCACCGCCGCCGTCACCAGCGACACGATGACCAGCCCGAGCGACACCACGCGCCGGTGGTTCAGGCCCAGGTTGGTGGTGAAATCCTCCCCCAGCCCGGCGACGGTGAAGCGGTCCGCCGCGGCATAGGCGACGGCGGTCAGCACGGCGCCGATCCACAGCAGTTCGTAGCGCCCGCGCAGAACGCCGGAGAAGTCGCCGGTCTCCCATGCCCGCACCGACTGCAGCATGTCGAAGCGGTAGGCGACGAACTCCGTCGAAGCGGTGATGACCGCCCCCAGCATGATGCCGACCAGCGGCACGATCAGCGGGGAGCGCAGCGGCATCCGCCGCAGGATGCCCAGGAACAGCGCGGTTCCCGCCAGTGCGCAGACGCCCGCCACCAGCATCCGGCCCAGCATCGGGGTTTCCGGCGCCAGCAGCGTCACCATCAGCATGCCGAACACCGCCGATTCCGCAGTCCCGGCGGTGGACGGCTCGACGAACTTGTTGCGGGCGAGCATCTGCAGGATCAGGCCCGACACCGCCATGCCGGCCCCGGCCAGCACCAATGCCAGCGTGCGCGGTATGCGGCTGACCAGCAGCACCTGCGTCGCCTCGTCCGAGGCTCCGCTCAGGATCGTGCCGATCGTCACGTCGCTGACGCCGACGAACAGGCTGGCTGCCGCCAGCGCGATGACGCCGGCGGCAGCCAGAACAATCCCCCTCATGCCGGCGACCCACCGCCGGCAGCGATTGCGAAGGCGGACATCGTCACGCCTTTCTCGTCAGGACCGCCTTGATGTCGTCGGCATCCTGCTGCATGGCGTTCAGCCCGCCGCCGATCAGGTACCAGTTCGCCGCGTTCAGATAGACCACCTGCCCCTTCTGCCATGCGGCGGTCCGGCGCACGATCTCGTTGTCCAGCAGCTGCTTGGCCGACTGCCCTTCCCGCCCGATTGCGGAATCGCGGTCGAGCACGAACAGCCAGTCCGGATTGGTCTGCAGGATGAACTCGAAGTTGATCGCCTGCCCGTGGTTGGAGGTGTCGAGCTTCTCGGCCGCCGGCACCACGCCATATTCGGTGTGGAGCACGCCGAAGCGCGACCCCGGACCATAGGCGCTGATCTTGCCGCCGGTGGTCAGGATCAGCAGGCCCTTGCCCGCCTTGCCCGCGATCGACTTCACCTCGGCGATCGTCGCACGCAGCTTGTCGGCACGGGCCTTCACCTCGGCGCTCTTGCCGAAGATGCGGCCAAGCGTGTCGGCATTCTCCAGCGCGCTGTCGAAGAAGCGCTCGGGCTTCACCGTCAGGTCGATGGTGGGGGCGATGGCCGACAGCTCGGCATATTTCGGGCCGGACCGGCCGCCGACGATGATCAGGTCGGGCTGTGCGGCGTTCACCGCCTCGTAATCCGGCTCGAACAGCGTGCCGATCCTGGCATAGCCGGGGCCGTCATATTTGGCGAGGTTGCCGGGCTTCAGCCCGCTCGGCGCGCCCGCGACCGGAACGCCCAGCGCATCCAGCGTGTCGAGCGACGCCATGTCGAAGCACAGCACCTTGTTGACCGTCTTGGGCAGCTTCGTCTCGCCCTGGGAATGGCGGATGGTGCCGGCGGCGGCGGTCTGGGCGAAGGCCGCCCGCGGCATGAGGAAGGGCGCCAAGCCGGAAACCCCGATCGCCAGACCTGCCGTCAACAGGTCCCTGCGGCGCGTCACGATGGTCATCACAACTCCCAAAATTATCCGGAATGCACCGAACCTGCGGACGCCGATGGGCGCAGGACAGGTCCGGGCGGGCAGAGCGGGCCGGTGCGCCCCCCCGGGACCGGTCCCGATGGCACATGCTAACGACTCTAATTCTCACTTGCAAAAACTTCCGCGTGGGGCGATGCGACGCAGCACGGATGGCGGCCATGCCCGCGCTTGGACCCTGCCGCCCTGCCCCGCGGCGGTGAGCGGGCTTCCCGAAGCCATTGCATCCGTTGCAGGCTCCATGTCTCGGGTGCCGTCGGCGCCTTGGCGACCGCGGTGAAAACGATGAGGGAAATCAAGAGAATGACCGATGGCCTGTTTCCGTCCTGGATGCTGTGGGCCCTGTTGTCCGCCTGCTTCGCGGCGCTGACCGCCATCTTCGCCAAGGTCGGGGTGGAGGGTGTCGGCTCCGACATGGCGACACTGATCCGGACGGCCGTCATCTTCCTGCTGCTGATCGGTATCGTCGTCTCGACGGGCCAGTCGCTGTCGCCATCGGCGGTATCGGGAAAGACTTGGCTGTTCCTTGTCCTGTCGGGCCTTGCCACCGGGGCCTCCTGGCTCTGCTATTTCCGCGCGCTGAAGCTCGGTCCCGCCTCGCAGGTGGCGCCCGTCGACAAGCTCAGCGTGGTGCTGGTCGCCCTGTTCGGCGTGCTGTTCCTCGGCGAGAAGCTGTCGGCGCCGAACTGGCTCGGCGTCGTCCTGATCGCCGCCGGTGTGATCCTGCTGGCCTTCAAGTAGGCCGCTTGCCCCGCAACGCGACTGCATATCATTATCGCTGGCCTTCAAGAGACCGAAGAGAGCACCATATGGGCAGCATGAGCGATCTTCCCCCCGCGCCTGCGGACCGGCTCGAATCCCGCCAGAGAGCCAGCCGAGCGAGCGACAAATTGACGCGCGGGCGCATGATCGTGGCGCTGGATGCCCTTCTGTCGAAGCGGAACGTCACGCTGGCCGCCCGGGAACTGGACATGCAGACCCCGGCGCTCAGCCGCCTGCTCGGCCAGATGCGGGAAGAGTTCGGCGATCCGCTGTTCGTCCGCTCCGGCCGCGGCCTCGTTCCCACCCCCTTCGCCGAGGCGCTGCGGCCGAAGGTGCAGGGATTGGCGGCGGCCATCGACGACCTGTTCCAGCCGACCGTCGCCAGCCGGCCGTCCGAGCCCTTCGATCCGGGCTGGAACGTCCCGTCCTCCGTTCCGGTCCCGCCGCTGGCGACGCGGCCGGCCAACCTGCTGGACGGCCAACCCTCCCCGGCGGAGGTGGCCGCCAATCTGGAGCGGGTCGGCCAAAGCGACTCCCCCCATGACCGGCTGGCCCGGAACATCGGCGTCCTCGGCATCGCCGGCGGCGGCCATGGCCGCCCGCTGACCATGGAGGAAGCGGAAGAGGCGATGGGCATCGTCCTGGCCGGCGAGGCGGACCCGATCCAGACCGGCGCGCTGTTCGGCATGATGCGCGTGCGCGGCGCCACCGCGCCGGAACTCGCGGGCTTCGTGCGGGCGATGCAGGGCCATGTCGCCGCCCGGTTCGAGGGGCACTTGGGCCGGGGGCACCCGGCAGCCCCGTCCCCCATTCCCGAAGCCGACCTGGACTGGCCCTGCTTCACCTCGCCCAACTACCACAACCCGCCCTGGTTCTTTCATGCCGCGAAGCTGGTGGCGCAGGCGGGGCACCGCGTCCTTCTGCACGGCAACACCGGCAGCGGCCCCGCCGCCGGACGGTACGAGGTGGTGGCCGCTGCGCTCGGGATTCCGGTCTGCTCGACTGCGGACGACATCGGTGCCGCTCTGGCGGCGCAGCGGATCGCCTATGTTCCGCTGACTGCGCTCGCTCCTCAGATCCATCGGCTGATCGGCCTGCACCGGCTGACCCAGTTCCGCAACGCAGCCCTGGAGGCGGTCCATCTGCTGAGCCCGGCCGGCGGGCGCACCAGCCTGCTGGGCGTGACCAAGCCGTCGCACCGCGAACTGCATCGCGACACCGCGCGCCTGCTGGGCTTGTCCCATATCTCCGTGCTGGGCAGCGTGCGCGACGTCGCCCAATACACGCCCTTCCGCCCGGCCACCATCCATCGCCTGATCGACGGCGAGCCGAACGACCTGGCCCTTCCCTCCCGCATGGCGGAGCCGCCGTCCACGCCCCGGCCGCGCGGCACCAGCCTGGAATACTGGCAGGGGGTGTGGACCGGTGCGATGCGCGATGCGCGGGCGGAGCGGATCATCGTCGGCACCGCGGCCTTCGCCCTGTTTTCGCTGCCCGGCGCCGGCGGCGGGTTCGATGAGGCAATGGCCAAGGCGGACTATCTGTGGAAGCAACGTCAATCACGCTGAGCCGCGATGCAGATGCAAATCATTCTTATTAACCGCGTGATATTTCAGCAACATGGCTGAATCCGGCGTCCACCACCGTCGCTCCAGGACACCGGAATCGCTGCATCAGTCACTCCTAAATCATTGACACGAAAGGGAAACATAAATATCCCCCGGCAGCGCTCCCTCGTGGGTGCCGGGTGCCTCTCCACGCCCTCGTGGCGCAGAGAAGCTCATCCGCACCCGCCTTGGTAGGTTAGCGATTTTGCAATTTAGAATGATTCTGAATCTCGCCTATTGTAGGAGGCGGCTATCCCATTGGTAGAAGGCGGTCCAGCGATCGTCCAATCACCTTGGCGCATTTCGGGAGAGCTTGATGCGACAGACCACGTCCCCCAACGGACTGAGACCCCTTCTGGCCGGTGCGGCCGCCACGGCCAGCCTGGCCATGACCTTCGCCATTCCGGCGACGGCCGATGCGCAGACGGCCGGCACGGGAACGGGCGCTCCGGGGACGGGTCCGACGCCGCAACGCTCCTCCACCGACGCCCTCCAGCTCGATTCGATCAAGGTCGATGCCGTTGCGCCGGAAACCGGCAACGTCAACGCCGCCCCCACCGGCGTGTCCCGCCTGCCGGAAACGGTCAAGGACACGCCCCGCGTCGTCAACGTCGTGCCGCAGGAGATCATCGAGCAGCAGCGCGCCACCTCGCTGGAACAGACCCTGCGCAACGTGCCGGGCATCACCATTTCCACCGGTGAAGGCAACGGCGGCCAGAACGGCGACCAGTTCCGCATCCGCGGCCTGACCGCCCGCGGCGACATCTACACCGACGGCCTGAAGGACTTCGGCGTCTACACCCACGACGTCTTCAACACCGAAACGGTGCAGGTCTTCAAGGGGCCGTCGGGCAACGGCTTCGGCGTCGGCAACTCCGGCGGCGTGATCAACCAGGGCACCAAGAAGGCGTCGCTGCAGCCGAAGGTCCAGATCGACCAGTCGGTGGGCACCGGCCCGACCTACCGCACCACGGTGGACATCAACCAGCCGCTCGGCGACACCGCGGCGCTGCGGGTGAACGGCCTCTACCACACCCAGAACGTCGCCGACCGCGACGAGGTGGAAGCCGACCGCCGCGGCATCGCCGCGGACCTGGGCCTGGGCCTGGGCACGCCGACCACCTGGCACCTGAACTACGCCTTCCTGAAGGGCGAGAAGACGCCCGACATGGGCCAGCCGATGGTGCAGGGCCGCGACGGCATCTTCCGTCCGGCGGGGGAGTTCGGCCTGGACCGCTCGACCTCCTACGTCCGCAACCTCGACCGCGACGACACCGAGAACCACATCCTCACCTCGACCTTCGCGCATGAGGTGAACAAGGCGCTGTCGGTCTACAACGACTCCCGCTTCAGCCATTACGAGCGCAACTTCGCCGCCACCAACCCGGCCGCGCTCACCGGCACCGCCGCCACCCAGTTCCTGGCCGGCCGCAACCCGGTGATCAGCTATGGTGCCGGCGGCGGCATGGCCTTCAAGCAGCAGGGCTTCGGCGTCCAGAACGTCACCGGCGCCAAGGTGAACGGCGAGCTGTTCGGCATGCGCCATTCGCTGAACGGCGGCCTCGACGTCAGCTATCAGCGCGACAAGCGCGAATCCGGCAGCTGGGTCAACCGCACCAACACCCAGACCATCCGCAACCCGTCCCACAGCTATGCCGCCAACACCGCCATCCTTTATCCGGCGGCCGGCGGACGCGAATCCAGCGTGACCAACGCCGGCCTGTTCGTCACCGACCGCGTTTGGCTGTTCGACAAGCTGTCGGTCCAGGGCGGCCTGCGCTGGGACTATTTCCGCACCAGCTTCAGCGCCGCCGATCCGGCGATCGCCGGCGGCTCGGCCTCCGAGCGCACCTGGAGCCCGTCGGTCAGCCTGATCTATGAACCGACCCCGGATTCGTCGGTCTACGCATCATACTCGCGGTCCTACAAGCCGATCGGCACCGACATCGCCGCGGCGGTCACCAATGGCACGGCGGAGACGCCGAACGGCGCCCGCAGCTTCGATCCGGAGCAGACCGACCTCTACGAGATCGGCGGCAAGGCCGATTTCCTGAACGGCCGCCTGGGCGTCAGCGGCGCCATCTTCCAGGCCGAGAAGTCGAACACCTACTCGGTCGATCCCGCCACCGGCACCGTCACCGACGGCTTCTCAGAATCCGGTCTCGGCGTCCGCGTCCGCGGCTTGGAGGCCAGCATCAGCGGCAAGGTGACGGAGCACTGGAACATCTACACCAACTACGCCTACCTGAACGGCAAGGTGACGGACTCCCGCACCAACCCGGCGCTGGTCGGAAAGGTGGCCCCCAACGTGCCGAAGCACAATGCCAGCCTGTGGACGACCTACGAGTTCGAGGTCGGCATTCCCGGCAAGTTCACGGTCGGCGGCGGCATGCAGGTGGCGTCGGAATACTGGTCGGACAGCGCCAACACCGCCCGCGTTCCCCACACCTTCTCGGCCGATGCGGTGGTGTCCTACGAATACCGCAACGTCTCCGTGGCCCTGAACGGCTACAATCTGACTGACCATCGCAACTACACCTCGGCCTTCAACGCCGTCCGCGCGGTCCCGGCCTCCGGCCGCACCGTCATGCTGACGACGGGGCTGACGTTCTGAAAGTTCCCTCTCCCCCCCGGGGAGAGGGTTAGGGTGAGGGGGACGCGCGGCGAGGATTCTCGGACCCACACGCAGTGCTTCCCCCTTCACCCCATCACAAGGACCTTCTCACGTGCTCCTGCAGATCCCCGAAATCCTCACCGCGGACGAGGTTGCGCAGTGCCGTGCGGTGCTGGAAGCCTCGCCCTGGGTCGACGGGCGCGTCACCGCGGGCGATCAGGCCGCCGGCGCCAAGCACAACCTGCAGATCCCCGAGGAAAGCGAGACCGCGCGGGAACTCGGCGTCGTCATCCTCCGCGCGCTCGCCCGCAGCCCGGCTTTCAATTCGGCCGTCCTGCCCTTGCGCGTCCTGCCGCCGATGTTCAACCGGTATGACCGGGCGATGACCTACGGCTATCACGTCGACAACAGCATCCGCGCCATTCCCGGCACCGGCGGCATGCGCATGCGGGCCGACGTGTCGACCACCATCTTCCTCAGCGATCCCGAGGATTACGACGGCGGCGAGCTGATCGTCGAGGACACCTACGGCACCAAACCGGTCAAGCTGCCGGCCGGCCACGCCGTCGTCTATCCGTCCAGCAGCCTGCATCAGGTCAGCCCGGTGACGCGCGGGTCCCGTTGGGCCTCCTTCTTTTTCACCCAGTCGATGGTGCGCGACGACGGGCTGCGCGCCATGCTCTACGACCTCGACATGGCGATCATCGAGTTGCGGCAGGAGCTGGGCGACGGCCACCACGCCGTCCTGTCGCTGGTCAACCACTATCACAACCTGCTGCGCCGCTGGGCGGAGGTGTGATGGCGGAGCGTGCGCGGACAGCCATGCCGGGACTGAGCGTCGCGGACACGCTGCTGGCGCTCGGACAGTCCTGCCTCGACCGCGGTGAGGGCGAACAGGCCTATGGCTGGTTCCGCAGCGCCGCGCGCGGCGGCGACGCGCGCGCCATCAACATGCTGGGCCGCTGCCTCGAACATGGCTGGGGCGTTGCCGCCGACCCGGTGCAGGCCGCCGCGCACTACCGCAAGGCTGCCGATCTCGGCGACGGCTGGGCGCTGTTCAATCTGGCCGACCTCCATTGCCGCGGCGTCGGCGTTCCCGCCGACGACGAGGCCGCCTACCGGCTCTATGCCGCCTCCGCCGCCAAGGGCATCGCCAAGGCGCTGAACATGCTGGGCCTTTTCCACGAGAGCGGACGCGCGGTGCCCGCCGACGATGCCGCCGCGCGTTCCCTGTTCAAGGCGGCGGCGGAAGGCGGCGACTGCTGGGGCCGCTTCAATCACGCCCGCACCCTATTGCTCGACGGGCTTCGCGACGAGGCGCTGCGCTGGTTCCGCCTTGCGCTCGACAGCGGTTTCCCCGACTTCTACCGCAGCATGGCCGCGGCATTGGCGCCGCATCCCGACCCGCGGATCCAGGCGCTGGCCGCGCAAGCCGCGGCACTCGCCGAGCCCGGCACCCTGCAGGAAAGCCGCCGATGACCGTTCCGCCCGACACCGTCTCGCTGTTCGACTATGAACGCCACTTCAACGATCGCGTCGATCCGGCCACCCGCGCCTATATCGGCGGCGCCGGGGCGGACGGCATCACCCAGCACGCCAACCGCGAGGCCTTCGACCGCCTGCGCCTGATGCCGCGCGTGCTGCGCGACCTGTCCAACGCCACCGCAAGCTCAAGCCTGTTCGGCGAGACGCTCGACTATCCGATCATCCTGGCGCCGATGGCCTATCACAAGCTGGTCCATCCCGACGGCGAACTGGCGACGGTGGAGGCCGCCGGCCTGACGCGCAGTTGGATGACCGTCAGCACCCAGGCCAGCGTGCGCCTGGACGAGATCGCTCGGCGGGCTTCGGCGCCGCTGTGGTTCCAGCTCTACACCCAGCCCCGGCGGGAGGACACGCTGACGCTGGTGCGCCGGGCGGAGGATGCTGGGTGCCGGGCGCTGGTCCTGACGGTGGACGCACCGGTAAACGGCATGCGCAACATGGAACAGCGCGCCGGCTTCCGCCTACCGCCCACCATCGCGCCGGTCAACCTCGCCGGCCTCGCCCCCGACACGTTCAGGCCGGCCCGCCCCGGCAGTCCGGTGTTCCAGGGCATGCTCCACGCCGCCCCGACCTGGGACACCGTGGCGTGGCTGTGCGGAGAGACGCCCCTGCCCGTCCTGCTCAAGGGCATCCTCAACCCCGACGACGTGGAGCCCGCCATTGCGGCGGGGGCCGGCGGCCTCATCGTCTCCAACCATGGCGGCCGGACGCTGGACACCCTGCCCGCCACCATCGACGCCTTGCCAGCGGTGGCGGAACGGGCCGCCCGCCGCCTGCCGGTGCTGATGGACGGCGGCATCCGCCGCGGCACCGACATCCTGAAGGCGCTGGCCTTCGGCGCCGATGCCGTGCTGGTCGGCCAGCCGGTGCTGCACGCGCTGGCGGTCGGCGGACTGGCGGGCGTCGCCCATATGCTGACCCTGCTCCAGACCGAATTGGAGGTCGCGATGGCGCTGACCGGCCGCGCGACCCTGGCCGACATCGACCGTTCGGTGATCCACCCGTCCGCCTGAGCAGGGCTCACGCGGCGGAGACCTGATCGCGCAGCACGCGCTTCGTCACCTTGCCGTTGGCGTTGCGCGGCAGCGCATCGCCCAGCAGGGTCACATAGTCCGGCACCTTATAGTCGGCGAGGTTGGCCCGGCAGAAGTTGCGCACGTCGTCCTCGGTCAGGCCGCCGGACTTGGAGATGACGAAGACGTGGATCTTCTCGCCCAGCACCGGATCGGGATGGGCGACCACCGCCGCCTCCACCACGTCCGCATGGCGGACCAGCAGGTTTTCGACCTCCACACTATAGATCTTGTGGCCACCGCGGTTGATGACGTCGTTCTTCCGGTCGTAGAGCCGCAGATAGCCCTGCGCATCCAGCGCCCCGATGTCGCCCGACCGCCAATGGCCGTCGACGAAGCTGTCGCGGGTAGCGTCCTCGCGGTTCCAATAGCCGCGAATGGTCATCGGCCCGCGGATCCACACCTCCCCGCTCACCCCCGGTGGGCATTCGCGGCCCTGTTCGTCGATGATGCGCAGGTCACCGCAGGGCACGCACATGCCGACCGAATCCAGGCAGGCGCGGGTATGGCCGATGGGAACCACGCTGATGATGGTGGCGCATTCGGTGGAACCGTAGGCGTTCAGCAGATGCAGGTCGGGCAGCCGCTCCGCCATCGCCTCCACCGTCGCTTCCGGCATCGGCGCACCGCCGAAGCCGCCGATCCGCCAGGACGACAGGTCGTAGCGGCTGAAATCGGCGCGCAGCAGGCAGAGATTGTACATCGCCGGGACCAGCACGGTGGTGGTCATGCGCTCCCTGCTCGCCAACTCCAGGAATCCGGCGACGTCGAAGGCGGGCATCATCACCGTGCAGCCGGCGACGCGGATCATCGCCATCACCACGGCGACCAGGCCGGTGACATGCGAGGCCGGCACGGCCAGCACCGCCCGCTCCCCCTCGCGATAGTCCCAGCATTCCTCGAAATGCATGGCTGAGTGGATGATGTTCACATGAGCCAGCAGCGCGCCCTTCGGCTTCCCCGTGGTCCCGGAGGTGTAGAGGATGACGGCGGTGTCCTCCTCCCCCTGCGCCGTTGCGGGACCCGGAACAGATGCGTCGGCTTCCAGCAGATCCTCGAACGGCCGGCAGCCCTCCACCACGCCGCCGACCGACAGCCGCAGGGCCAGTGACGGCACCTCCTCGGCAGTGGGCATTCGGTCGGCGAGGGCTGCGTCATGGACCAGGATCGATGCGCCGCAATCGTTGAGGATTCCGGCGATGCCCGGCCGCTGTTCGCGCGCGCTGATCGGCACCGCGACGGTGCCGGCACGCGCCGCCGCCAGCAGCGCGATCAGGAATTCCGCCCGGTTGCTCATCACCAGGGCCATGCGCTCGCCCGGCCGAACACCCCGCGCCATCAGCGCAGCAGCGGCCCGCGTCACCAGCCCGTCGAGTTGGGAATAGCTGTAACGCCGCTCAATATCCACCAGCGCCTCGCCATCGGGCCGGCGGGACACGGCGTCGCGGAACATGGCGTCGATGGTCGCCGGACGCTCGCTGTAGCATGGTACGAGACGCGTGCCGAAAAGCAGCTCGCGCCGTTTGGGAACGCCCGTTCCTTCCGGCCAGGCCATGCCCGTCCTCCCTGTCGATTTCGTTGAATTCCATGAAGGGGCCGGCGCCGCAGCCGCGGATCTCCGCGCATGAGCCGCAGGGTTACCGCGCCTAAGGCTGGAGTAGCCGCTTTCCATCACGGAAGCCCTTCTCCCCTTGCGGGAGAAGGGCTTAAGCAGCCGATCAGACCTACGTGCTACAACCCTGCATGAACCGGCACCGCCCTTGTCGATCTCAATCAGACTATGTCATTCTATGAACTGAGTGTCAAACAGCGGCACAGTCCGGGCCGCCAACAAATTGCCCGCCCTCGCCCCGCAACGGGCGGACCCAGGCGGCCCGCGGCACTCCCCACCCCTTTCGCATAAAGAAATGCAGGCAGTCTCCGCCTGCCGACCGGGAGGACATCCATGTCGACACCCCATTACGTGACCATCGGACAGGGCCAACTGCGTGTCTGGCGCAGCGGTTCCGGCCCCGACCTGCTGGTGCTGCCCGGCCTGATCGCCGCCGCCTCCACCCGCGCCGACCAGTTGGCTCGCGACCTGCCCGGCTGGACCGTCACCGCGGTCGATCTTCCGGGAACCGGCGGGTCCAGCGGTGTGTGGGCGGAGGATACCGCCGGTTTGGCCCGCCTCATCGCAGAGGCCGCAACCGCACTGGGCCTTCCCCCCTGCCCGCTGCTCTCCTTCGACCTTGCAGCGCCGTTGGCCGTCGCGCTGCAGAACAGCGAATCGAGCTGGCAACCGGATACCGTCCTGCTCGCCGATGCGGCAGCAGCGGAAGGCTGGACGCAACGCCGCTTGACCCCCGCCCCGCTGGCACCGCGCGACGACGGCACCCATCTGGCCGTGCTGTGGGCGCATCTGCGCGATGCCCATGTGCTGGAGCCGCGCGACGCCAGGCATCCGGCACCACAGGGCGCGCCCTTGCCCGCTCCCGACGCCCTGGACGCGATGCTGCGAACCGCCGCCGCGGCGCCTCACCGCTATGAAGCGTTGTGGAGCCTGTGCCTCGACGCCATGCCGAGACTCACCGACCGGACCGGCGTTGTCCGTGTCGATGACCCTGGCGCCGCGGCCAAAGCCTTGTCGGCCATGGCCTCATGCCGGCCCGATGCCCAACCGCTTCCGCCGACGCAGCCGGTCTCCGATCCGATGCGGGTCTGGCACGACTATGCCGACACGCCGCAGGGCCGCGTCCATCTGCGCCGGGCCGGGCGCGGCCGGCCGCTGCTGGCACTGCAATCGGCCCCCGGATCCTCGAAGCCGCTGCTGCCGCTTCTGCACGGGCTGGCTTCGGGATGGGAGGTCATCGCTCCCGACTATCTCGGCAACGGCGAATCGGACAAGCCCGACCGCGCGGTCGATATCGGCATGCTGGCGGAGGATGCGCTGGCTGTCGCCGATGCGCTCGGCCTCGACCGCTTCGACCTGTGGGGAACCCACACGGGGGCGCTGGTGGCGCTGGAACTGACGGTCCGCCATCCCGACCGCGTCGGCCGCGCGGTGCTGGAGGCGCCGGTGCTGATCCCGCCAGACTTCAGTGCCGACATCCTGACCAACTATTTCCCGCCGCTGGCCGCCGACCGCTGGGGCCTGCATCTGCTGCAGGCCTGGAACATGCGGCGCGACATGTTCCTGTTCTGGCCGTGGTACAGGCAGGAGCGTGGAGCCGCCCGCGCCATCGGCGTTCCCGACGCGGCGGTGCTGCATGACTGGACCATGGGTCTGCTGGCGAGCGGCGCCCATTACGACCGCTCCTACCGCGCCGCCTTCCACTACGACACCCGCGCCCGCCTGCCGCGCCTGACCCGGCCGGCGCTGATCTGCGCCGGGCCTGCCGACATGCTGGTCGAAGGGCTGGCCGAAGCGAAGCAACTGGCACCTGCGGGAACGGAGGTGGCACCGACCCCGGCCACCGTCTGGTATCCCGGCCAGGAAGCCTCCGCCGTGGAGGCGACCATTGCCCGCTATGCCGCCTTCCTGCGCGGGGATGCCGCCGATTCGCACCGCGTGGCATAGAGCAACACAGCGCCCTTACCGCTTTCGGCCTTCGCCGTCACCCCCCGAGCACCGATTGGGCACGGGCAGCCCGATGCAACGGCGGGGCCGACAGCGAATTGAGGTTGGACGAGATCTCCCGCACCGCGCCGCGCATGTCGTCCAGGAAATTGGGCTGGCCGTTGCGGACGATGTGGGGGGTCAGGCCGGTCAGGCTGACCGCCGCGATCAGCCGGCCGTCCGGGTCGAACAGCGGCATGGCGATGGCGGCCAGCCCCTCGATCACGTCGTCGACCGCCATCGACCATCCGCGCTTCCGCACCTCCTCCAGCTCCTTAGCCAATTGGCGGGGGTCGGTGGTGGTGTGGGGGGTGAGGCGGGTGGTCCCGCGCGCCAGCACGCGCTCCACCTCCGCCTCCGACAGATAGGCCAGCAGCACGCGCGGCGCGGCGCCGCAATTCATCGGAAGTTGCCCGCCGACGATCCACCAGCGCACCTCCACCGACCGGTCGCTGTGGAACTGGTCCAGGCACACCGCCGATCCGTCATGGTAGACCGACAGGAACACGGTGCTGCCGGTGGTTTTCGCCAGCCGCGACAGGATGGTGGAGGCGATCTGGCGCAGGTCGCGGCGCTCCGGCACCGCCCCCGCCAGCTTCAGGATCTCCAGCCCCAGGCTGTATTTCTGGCTCTGCGCGTCGAAGGCGGCGAAGCCGTCCTGCACCAGCGTCAGCAGGATGCGCCGCGCCGTTCCCTTGTCGAGCTTCGCGGCGCTCGCGACTTCGGTCAGGGTCAGCGTCGGTCCTTCCTGATAGAAGCTGCGCAGCACGGCCAGAGCGCGCGACACGGCGCGAACGCTGAGGCCGTTCTTTTCCGCGCCCTGGTTGTCGTCCTGTTCGGTGTCCATACGTTCAAGCCCCTTATGGATGTCGCGTGCCCCGATGCCAGGCGGAAGCCCCGGTGTCCGGCACAGCCGGTGGATGGCGGCGCGGTCGCGCTGATCCCGTCACAGGTGCAGTGCGCCGGTAGCATTGAAGGCGTCCGCACGGTTGCGCAACCCCTTTCCGCCATCCCTGCCGCAGTCCACCGCCTGTGTCAAACAGTGACACCATTTTTGCCTGTTGACACTGCGAAGGGCAAATGGTTTCATTGCCAAACAAACAGAACAAGCGCGCCGCCATCGCCCCGGCAGATGGCCGGCGCCCCATGCTCCGGCTTGCCGCAGTCTCCCGACGTCAATCTTCCGATTTCATGAGACACGGCCGCCGGCACCCTGCACGAGGGGAGGACAATGCAAACCATCGCCCTGGGTGCGTTCACGGTCACGCGGATCGAGGAAATGCTGACGCCGGGTTTCGATCCCGGCTTCCTGTTTCCCGCCTATGACGAGGCGATCCTGACCCGGAACCCCGATCTGGCCGAACCGAACTTCCTCGACCCGGCATCAAAGCGCCTGATGTCGAGCATGCACAGCTGGCTGATCCGCACCGACCGCCATGTGATCCTGGTCGACACCGGCTGCGGCAACCACAAGGAACGCCACACGCCGGGTTTCGAGCGCTTCCACATGCTGGACAAGCCCTATCTGCGCCACCTCGCCGAGGCCGGCGTGCGGCCGGAGGATGTGACGCTGGTCATCAACACCCATCTGCACATCGACCATGTCGGCTGGAACACCCAGCTGGTCGACGGGCGCTGGGTGCCGACCTTTCCCAATGCCCGCTACATCTACGGTGCGCAGGAATTTAAGCACTGGCGCAGCCCCGACGGCGGCCTGATCGGCATGCCCGGCAACGGCCCGGTGATGGAGGACAGCGTCATGCCGGTGTGGGAAGCCGGTCAGGTGGACCTGATCGAGGACGGCGACCGCATCCTCGACGGGCTGTCGGTCGAACTGGCCCCCGGCCACACGGCGGGGCAGATGTTCGTCCGGCTGGAGTCCGACCGCCACGCCGCCTACTTCACCGGCGACTGCCTGCACCAGCCGATGCAGGTGTGCCGTCCGGACTGGAACAGCCGCTTCTGCGAGGACCAGGCGCAGGCGGTGGCGACCCGCCGCCGGCTGCTGGACCATGCCGCCGACCGCAACGCCCTGGTGTTCCCGGCCCATTTCGGCGCTCCCCACACCGGCTATGTGCGTCGGACGGCCGAGGATTTCCGGTTCGAGCCGCTCGCGGCCTGACCTTACCCAAGAGGGACATTCCATGAGCATCGCCGCCCTCGAAGGCACGGCCACCCTGCTTGACGCCCTGCGCGCCGCACTCGGCGCCGACGGCCTGCTGGATGACGAGAAGAGCCGCGACTTCTACGCCAACGACGTGTTCTGGCAGCCGGGCATTCCGCCGCTCGCCATCGCCCTGCCGCGCGACCGCGATCAGGTCGCCGCCACCATCCGCGCCGCGCATGATGCCGGCGTGGCGGTGGTGCCGCGCGGCGGCGGCATGTCCTACACCAAGGGCTATCTGCCCAAGCGGCCGGATTCGGTCGTCATCGACAGCCGCCGGCTGAACCGCATCATCGATCTCGACACCGACAGCCTTTATGTGACGGTGGAGACCGGCTGCACCTGGGCCGCGCTGAACGAGGCGCTGGAGGGCACCGGCCTGCGCACCGGCTATTGGGGGCCGTTGTCGGGCATCAACGCCACCATCGGCGGCGCCCTGTCGCAGAACAGCGCCTTCTTCGGCTCGGCCCTGCACGGCACCGTGGCGGAAAGCGTGCTGGGCGTCACCGTGGTGCTGGCCGACGGGCGCGTCGTCACCACCGGATCGGGCGGGCGCGTCGGAACCAAGCCCTTCACCCGCTCCGGCGGCCCCGACCTGACCGGCCTGTTCCTGGGCGACAACGGCGCCATGGGCTTCAAGGTGGCGGCGACGTTGCGCCTCCACCGCCGGCCCGAACACAGCGATTTCCTGTCCTTCGGCTTCACCACCATGCAGGCGATGGCTGCCGCACAGGTGGAGATGGCGCGGGCGCGTTGCGTGTCGGAAGGCTTCGGCATCGACCGCACGAAGGTCGAGCATTCGGCCAGCGTCAACAAGCTGTCGGATGGGCTGAAGACGTTGGGCAACGTGGCGAAGGCCGGCAAATCGCTGTTCCAGGGTGCCAAGGAGGCGCTGAGCGTCGCCACCGCCGGCACCGCCTTCCTCAAGGACCACAACTTCACCCTCCATCTGGTGGTGGAAGGCCGCAGCGAAGCCCAGCTGCGCGAGGCGATGCAGACCGTGCGCGAGATCGGCGCCCGTCACGGCAAGGAGATCGAGAACAGCGTGCCGAAGGTCATGCGCTCCAAGCCCTTCGGGCCGGTGCGCGGCATGCTGGGTCGCGAGGGCCAGCGCTGGGTGCCGATCCACGCCATCTTTCCGCTGGGCGACGCCGACAAGGTGGTTGCCGCAAACGACGCCTTCTTCGCGGAAAAACGCGGCTTCATGGAGCAGCACGGCATCATCTATTCGGTGATGACCATGACGGTCGGCAACGACTTCTTCCTGGAGCCGGCCTTCTACTGGAATGACGAGATCACGCCGCTGCACGCCGCCAGCCTGGGCGAGGACGTGGTGAAGCCCTGGCGCGACCGCCCGGCCAACCCGGCGGCCCGCAATGCGGTGGCCGAACTGCGCCGCGCGACGCAGGAGCTGTACTGCAGCCTGGGCGGCGTCAGCTGGCAGGTCGCCCGCGACTATCCGTTCCGCGAGATCATGACCCCCGAAACCTGGTCGCTGCTGGAAGGCGTCAAGCGCGCCGTCGATCCGCAGGGGCTGATGAATCCCGGCTCCCTCGGCCTCGGCGGCTGACGGACGGGAGCGGAGAGTTCCACGCCATGGGCTACACCATCACCGAGAAGATCCTGGCACGCGCCGCGGGGCTGCCCGCGGTCCGCGCCGGACAGGACATCAAGGCGAAGCCGGACTTCGTGCTGGCCTACGACTTCCCCGGCTACACCGACGTCTATTTCAAGACGATGAAGGAGGATTTCGGCATCGAGCGGGTGGCCGAGCCGGAACGCTTCGGCATCTTCATCGACCACATGGTGCCGACCGCCACCGCCAAGGAGGAAGAGCTTCACATCAACACCCGCAATTGGTGCGCGGAGAACGATGTGCCGCTGTTCGAACGGCACGGCATCGGCCATCAGGTGGCGGCGGAGGTCGGCTATGCGACGCCGGGTGCCTTCGTCGTCCATTTCGACGGCCATGTCAGCCAGCTCGGCACCTTCGGCACGTTGGCCATCGGTCTGCGCCGCAACGTGATGGAGGCCTTCGTCAGCGACACCGTGTCGATCCGTGTGCCGGATACCGTGCGGGTGAACCTGCGCGGCAGTTTGCGGCCCGGCGTGATGGCGCGCGACGTCTTCCACCATCTGGTGCGCCGGCTGGGGCCGAGTTCCTGCCGCTTCCAGGTGCTGGAACTGGGCGGACCGTCGGTAGCGGCGATGTCGACGGAGGGGCTGCAGACCATCACCGGGCTCGCCATGTTCACCGGCGCGCTGACCGCCATCGTCAACCCCGATCCCGTCCGGCTCGACTACGCCCTGCCCCGCGCCCGGAAGAAGCTGGAGCCGGTGTCGAGCGATCCGGACGCGCGCTATTCCGCCGTTCACGACATCGACCTGTCGGATCTGGAGCCCATCGTCGTCGTGCCCCCGACACCGGCGGACACCCGCGACCTGACCGAGTTCCTCGGGCTGGAGATCAATGCCGGCTATCTCGGCTCCTGCGCCTCGGGCCGGCTGGAGGATCTGCGGGCGGCAGCCAAGGTTCTGGAAGGACGGCGGGTCAAGACCGGCGTCTCTCTGCACATCGTGCCGACCAGCCAGGAACTGATGGCGGCGGCGGCGCGCGAGGGGCTGGTGTCCACGCTGGTGGAGGCCGGGGCCTTCGTCTCCTCGCCCAGCTGCGACTATTGCTTCGGCCGCATCGCGACGATGACGGCGGGCCAGCGCGCGGTGTCGACCGGCACGCTGAACGTCCGCGGCCGGATGGGCAGTCCGGACTCCGAGATCTACCTGTGCAACGCCGCGGTGGTCGCCGCCTCCGCCATCGAAGGCCGGATCGCCGATCCGCGCCCCTACCTGTGAGGCCGGCGATGACCGAAGCCACACTCAAGATGCCGGCGATGAAGGGCCGTGTCGCCTTCATCTTCGACGAGATCAATTTCGACGTCGACCAGATCGTCGGCGTCAAGAACATCAAGATCACCGACGTGGCCGAACTGGCGCAGGTCGCCATGCAGGCCTACGACCCGGATTTCGCCAAGTCGGTGCGGCCGGGCGACCTGCTGGTCGGTGCGGACAATTTCGGCTACGGCCACCCGCACTACCCGCCGATGAAGGCGATGCGCCATCTCGGCATCACCGGGGTGATCGCGGAGTCCTTCTCTCCCGGCTATTGGCGTGGCGAGGTCAGCATGGGCTTCCCGCAGGTCAGCTGCCCCGGGATCCTCGGCTTCGTCCGGCGCTGGGACGAGATCGAAGTGGATTGGGCGGCGGGCGTGGTCCGCAACCACACGCAAGGCACCGAAATTCCCTATGAGCCGCTGCCGCAGGCGGATGCCGAGATGATCGAGGCCGGCGGCCTCGTCCCCTTCCTGAAGCGGCAGGCGGCCCAGCAACGCGAACAAAAGGACCATGCTCATGTCTCGGGGACCTGAATTCCGCAACCGCGTCCTGGCTCAGAAGACCGTCTGGTCGGCCGGCGCCTATGACGCCTTGTCCGCCCGCTTCATCGAGGCGGCCGGCTTCGATGCGCTGATGACCTCGGGCTTCGGCGTCTCCGCCTCCTTCCTCGGCCAGCCGGATGCCGAGCTGTACACCATGTCGGAAAACCTGACGGTGGTCCGCAACGTGGTGTCGGCGGTCAATGTCCCGGTCATCGCCGACATCGACACCGGATACGGCAACGCCATCAACGTGATGCGCACGATCCGCGAGTTCGAGGCGGCGGGCGTCTCCGCCGTCATCATGGAGGATCAGGTTGCGCCCAAGCGCTGCCCGATCTGCGTCGGCGGGGTCGAGGTGATCCCGATGGACGAGGGCGTCGCCAAGATCCAGGCGGCGGTGGAAGCACGGCGCGATCCCAACATGCTGATCATCGCCCGTACCGACGTGGTCGATCCGGCCGCCGCCATGGAGCGCGGACGCGCCTATGTCGCGGCCGGCGCCGACATGATCCAGCCGATCAGCAAGTGCTTCAAGGACATCGACGGACTGCGCGCCATGCGCGAGGCGGTCGGCGTGCCGTTGTCGCTGCAGCTGCTCGGCTGGCTGGAAAAGCTGTCGGCGGACGAGGTGGAGGAGGTTGCCGGCATGGCGACCTACGCGCTGGTGCCGCTGATGACCGTCGCCTCGGCACTGAAGGAGAATCTGGCCGCGCTTGCGGAACGCCGCTCCACCAGCGGCCTGCCGCGCCCGGTCACCGACCACAACAGCTTCATCGACTTCATCGGCTTCCCGCAGATCGAGGAACTGCAGAAGCGCTACCTGAAAACCGCCTGACGATCCTTTGCCGGCGCGCACCACCCGCCGGTTCCAAGGGTCAACTAAAAGACGGCCAATCAAAAGACGACCAATCCACGGAGGAACCCCATGTTCGGTAGGCGCACTCTCCTTGCCGCCGCGGCGGCCCTGGCCCTGACCATCCCCGTCGCCGGCACATCCGCGCAAGCACAGCAGCCCCCGGTCCGCATCGCCCTGATCGGCCCGATGAGCGGCACCGGCGCCTTCGAGGGCCAGCTCGGCCTGGAAGGCGCGCAGGCGATGGCCGCGGTCATCAACGCCAACGGCGGCGTTGCCGGCGGCCGCAAGATCGAGCTGCTGACCTACGACGACAAGGGCTCCCCCGAGGACGGCGTCAGCGCCGCCAAGCGGGCGATGGAGCAGGACAACGTCGACATGATCGTCGGCGGCTGGTTCAGCGCCGTCGCCCTGTCGATGAAGGAAGTGACGCGCGACAAGATCATCACCGTCATGACCAGCTCCCAGCACCCGAAGGTGACGGAGGAGGGGCACAAGTACCTGTTCCGCCTGAACGCCACCTCGGCCATGATGTCGGAGTTCTATTCCAAGGCGATCTGCGAGCGCATCAAGCCGAAGTCCATCGCCTTCATGAACGTCAACGACGACTGGGGCCGCCTGGAGCTGGACAATTACACCAAGCTGCTGAGCGGCTGCGGCATCGAGGTGAAGGGGCACGAGTTCTACAACCGCACCGACACGGACTTCACCACCGCTCTGACCAAGCTGAAGTCGCTGAACGCCGACGCGATCTATGTCGCGGCGATCAACACCTCGCAGGGCGCCACCATCTACCGGCAGATCAAGCAGACCGGCTACCGCGGCAAGGTCATCGCGTCGGCAGGCAACATGAACCCGAAGCTGGTGGAGCTGTCCGGCAACTCGCTGGAGCAGGTCTATTCCGCCTCCCCCTTCACCGAGGACGGCGCCGCCCCGTCGCTGAAGCCGTGGCTGGAGCAGTACCGCAAATCCTACAAGAACGAGCCGTCCTTCATCGCCGCCCTCGGCGCCCAGGCGGTCCAGACCCTGGCCTTCGGCGTCGATGCCGCCGGCGGCGACCCGCGCGCCTACGACAAGATCGCGGCGGCCCTGAAGTCGCAGGCCGTCCCGACCGTGATGGGGGAACTGCGCTTCTCCGACAAGGGCCAGGCGAGCCAAGCGATCCATCTGGTGCAGGTCCAGAAGAAGCAGATCGTCAGCGTCCGGGACTGAGGGGCTGCTGGCGAAAAACCCTCTCCTCCCCTCTTCCCCCTCTCCCCCCCGGGGAGAGGGTCGGGGTGAGGGGGACGCACAGCGAGAATTCTCGGGAAAATCCCGCCACGCTCCCCCCTCACCCTAACCCTCTCCCCGCTTTCGGCGGACCAAAGGTCCGCCTGTCGCGTCAGCGCAAACGAAGTTTGCGCGAGAGCGGGGGAGAGGGGATTGTTCCGGGGCCGCGAGATATGCGCATCCGACCGGCAGGCACCCCCGATAGGAAGGTTCGACCTCCATGGATTTCACCGTCTTCGCCCAGCAGATCGCGAACGGCCTGGTCAACGGGATGGCCTATGTGCTCATCGCCACCGGGCTGACGCTGGTCTTCGGGGTGCTGCGCATCGTGAACTTCGCCCATGGCGAGTTCTACATGCTCGGCGCCTACATCACCTATTTCATCGGCACCCTGCTCGGGCTCGACTACATCGCGGCTGCGGCGATCTCGGCGGTGGTGGTGGCGGGGCTCGGCATCGCCGCCAACAGGCTGATCTTCTGGCCGCTGCGCCGCGACCATGAGTTCACCATCCTGCTGTCCAGCCTGGGCCTTGCCCTGCTGATCGCCAACGGCGGCGAGCTGCTGTTCGGTGCCGATCCCAAATATGTCGAAAGCCCCTTCGCCGACGAGGTGCTGGACATCGGCACGGTGACGCTGACCCAGCAGCGCGTGCTGGTCTTCGCCGCCGCGGTGGTGGCACTGATCGCCGTCTACCTGTTCATCCGCTATTCGCGCTTCGGCAAGATGATGCGGGCGACCGCGCAGAACCCGAACGGCGCGGCGCTGACCGGCATCAACATCAAGCTGGTCCATGCCTACACCTTCGCGCTAGCCTGCGGGCTGGCGGCGCTGTCGGGCGCCCTGGTCGGCCCCACCGTGATGATCTTCCCGACCATCGGCAACTGGGCGGTGCTGAAGGGCTTCATCGTGGTCATCATGGGCGGTCTGGGCAGCGTCACCGGCGCCCTGTTCGCCGGCCTGCTGCTGGGCGTCATCGAATCGCTGGGCGGCGGCTACATCTCCCTCGGCTTCATGGAGGCGATCGGCTACGCGATGATCATCGCGGTCCTGCTGTGGCGCCCCAACGGCCTGTTCAGCACGGCAAGGGGTCTGCGATGAACACCAACTCCCACGGCCAGACCCTGGCGATTGCGGGCGGCGTGGCGGCGCTGTCCGTCCTACCCTTCCTGTCCGGCAACGCCTATCTGGAACATCTGCTGGTGCTGTGGATGCTGTATGCGCTGCTGGCGCTCAGCCTCAACATCGTCATCGGCTATCTGGGCGAGCTCACCTTCGGCCATGCCGCCTTCGTCGGCGTCGGCGCCTACACCTCCGCCATCCTCTCCACCCAGTTCGGCCTGCCGCCGCTGCTCGGGCTGCCGCTGGCCGGGCTGGTGGCCGCGTCGTTCGGGCTGGTGATCGGCTATGCCGCCCTGCGGGTGGTCGGGCCGCAGTTCGCCATCCTGACGCTGGGCTTCGGCGCCATCCTGTTCACCATCACCAATCATTGGGTCGACCTGACGCGCGGTCCGATGGGCATCACCGACATCCCGCCGATGGCGATCGGCCCGCTCACCTTCACCGCCGCGCGCGAGACCTATTACCTGGTGCTGGCCCTGGTTCTGGCGACCGCCTACCTCTGCCATGCGCTGGTGAGCAGCCGCACCGGCCGCGCCTTCCTGGCGGTGCGCGAGAATGCGCCGCTCGCCGCCTCGCTCGGCATCAACGTCTTCCACACCAAGCTGCTGGGCTTCGTCGCCGCCACCGCCATCGCCGGCATCGGCGGCGCCATCTACGCCCACTACATCCGCGTCATCACCCCCGACATCATGGGCGTCCACAATGTCGCCGCCCTGATCATCGTCGTCATCATCGGCGGGCGCGGCACCATCCTGGGGCCGATCCTGGGTGCGCTGGTCTATATCGGCCTGCTGGAGTCGCTGCGCGTCGCCGGTCCGCTGCGCATGGTCATCTTCGCGGCCCTGCTGACCGGCACCGTCGTCTTCCTGCCGGGCGGGCTGGTCAGCCTGTGGCAGCGCTGGCGCAATGCCAACAAGTCGGAGAACGCCCAGCCGGCGGCCCCCACCGGTTTGCCCCCCACCGGTTTGCCAAGCGCCGAAGGAGGTGCGAAATGAACCCTGCGGCTCAAGAGATCCTGTCGGTCAGCAACCTGACACGCATCTTCGGCGGGCTGACCGCAGTGCGCGACGTCAGCATGACGGTGCAGGCCGGCGAGGTGGTCGGGCTGATCGGGCCGAACGGCGCCGGCAAGACGACGCTGTTCAACATGCTGGGCGGCTCGCTGCCGCCCTCGTCGGGAAGCGTCCGCTTCGACGGTAGCGACTGCACCGGTGCGCCGTCGCACGTCATGGGCCAGCGCGGCGTGTCGCGCACCTTCCAGATCACCAGCCTGTTCCCAAGCCTCACCGCGCTCGACAATGTGCGCAGCGCCGCCTTCCGCACGACGCGGGCCGGCTGGGGCGCCGCCATCCTGCGCAACGCCGCCTATCGCCGGGAGGAGGCGGAGCTGCGGCGCAAGGCGATGGAGATCCTGGCCTTCTGCGACCTCGACCACCGCGCCGACACGCTGGCGGACTCCATGTCCTACGGCGAGCAGCGCCGGCTGGAGATCGCCATCGCGCTGGCTGCCGAGCCGCGCCTGCTGCTGCTGGACGAGCCCGCCGCCGGCATGAACCCGGAGGAAGGCCAGCGGCTGGTCGAGATGATCCGCCGCATCCGCGCCCGCGGCGTCACCGTGTTGCTGGTGGAGCACCACATGCGCGTGGTCGCCAGCGTCTGCGACCGGCTGGTGGTGCTGGACCATGGGGTAAAGATCGCCGAAGGGCCGCCGGCCCAGGTGCTGAACGACGCGGAAGTGATCCGCGTGTATCTGGGACGGGAGCCGGTCGATGCTTAAGGTCGAAGGTCTGAAGGTCAGCTACGGCCACCGCGAGGCGGTCCACAACGTCTCCCTGACCGTCGAGGAAGGGGAACTGGTCACGCTCGTCGGCTCCAACGGCGCCGGCAAGACGACGACGCTGAAGGCGATCTCCGCCCTGCTGCGGCCGAGCGGCGGGACCATCACCTTCGACGGCGAGCGCATCGACCGCATGGCGCCGCATCAGGTGATCGAACGCGGGCTGGTCCATGTGCCGGAAGGCCGCCAGCTTTTCCCCGACATGACGGTGCTGGAGCATCTGGAACTCGGCGCCCTGCGCGGCCGGCCCGGCAGCATGGGCTTCGCCGAGCGGCTGCGCTGGGTCTACGAGCTGTTCCCCATCCTGGCCGAACGCCGCACCCAGCGCGCCGGCACCATGAGCGGCGGTCAGCAGCAGCTTGTCGCCTTCGGGCGCGGCCTGATGGCGAACCCGAAATGCCTGATGCTGGACGAGCCGACGCTGGGGCTGGCGCCGATCATCGTCGACACGCTGGCCGACACCATCAAAAGCCTGCACAAATCCGGCATCACCGTCCTGCTGGTGGAGCAGCGGGTCGATCTGGCACTGCGTCTGGCCGACCGCGCCTATGTGCTGGAGACCGGACGGGTGGTGATGGAGGATGCAGCGCAGACCCTGCTCGCCGATCCGCGCATCAAGACCGCCTATCTGGGGCTGTGAGGGCATGGCGGGGAGCGATGTTCTCGACCGCGCCCGCGTCATCGTCGGGCCGGCGCATGTGCTGTCGGACCCGGCCGACACCGCGCCCTTCCTGGCCGACTGGCGCGGCCGCTACCGGGGGGAGGCGCTGGGCGTCGTCCGCCCGGCCGACGCGGCGCAGGTGGCTGCCATCGTCCGGCTCTGCGCGGAGACCGGCACGCCGCTGGTTCCGCAAGGCGGCAACACCGGCGTGGTCGGCGGTGCCATTCCCGATGCCTCCGGCCGCAGCCTCGTGCTCTGCCTGTCGCGCCTGACCCGCATCCGCGAGGTCGATCCCATCGGCGACAGCCTGACGGTGGAGGCCGGCTGCACGCTGGCCGCCGTCCAGGCCGCCGCCGAACAGGCCGGCCGGCTGTTCCCGATGAGCCTGGGCAGCGAAGGCAGCTGCCAGATCGGCGGCACCATCGCCACCAATGCCGGCGGCACCGCCGTCCTGCGCTACGGCCCGATGCGCGACCTCGTGTTGGGGCTGGAGGTGGTGCTGCCCGACGGCACGCTGTGGAACGGCCTCCGCGCCTTGCGCAAGGACAACACCGGCTATGCCCTGAAGCATCTGTTCATCGGCGCGGAAGGGACATTGGGCATCGTCACCGCGGCGACGCTGAAACTGTTCCCGCGCCCACGCAGCACCACCACCGCCTTTATTGCCCTGCCCTCGCTGGACGCTGCGCTGCGGGTGTTCGCCCGGCTGCGCGGAACGCTGGGCGACCGGGTGACCACCGCGGAAATCCTGTCGGAATCGCAACTCGCCGCCGTGCTCGCCCATGTTCCGGGCACCGTCCGGCCGCTCGCCACCGTCCTGCCCTGGTATCTGCTGGCCGAGATCACCGACCCGATGGCCGGGCTGGACCTCGCCGCCGCGCTGGAGGATCTGCTGGCCGAAGCGCTGGAGGACGGCAGCGTCGCCGACGCGACAATCGCCCGCAGCGATGCCCAGGCCGAGGCCCTGTGGAAACTGCGCCACAGCGTGTCGGAGGCCAACCGCAAGAGCGGCATCGTCATCGGCCACGACACGGCGGTGCCGGTCGCCCGCATTCCCGCCTTCGTCGCCCGCGCCACCGCCGCCGTCGAGGCTCTGCGCCCGGATGCGCGCGTGGTGGCGGTCGGCCATATCGGCGACGGCAACATCCATCTGGTCGTCATCCTGCCGGACAGCGCGAGGACGGAAAGCCAACCGCTGGAGACCACCGCCCATGCCGTCAGCGCCGCCGTCCACCGCGTGGCGATCGAGCTGGACGGCACCATCAGCGCCGAGCATGGCATAGGCCAGAGCGTGCGCGACGCGCTCGCCGTCTTCAAGGGACCGGCGGAGATGGCGTTGATGCGCGGCATCAAGCGGCTGTTCGACCCGCAGGGCATCATGAATCCGGGCAAGGTCGTCGCCACCGACTGACCCTGATCAGGATGGCAGCGATCAGGACGGCAGCCCGATGCTCGGCCCGACGCGCCGGATGAGGTCGACCACGGATGGCGTCAGCGTGTGGAAGGCGGCGAGGAAATCGTCGCACCGGTAGGACGGCGCCGTCTCCTTGATCCGCCGGGCATATCCCCCGGCCTCCTCCCGCCGGTCCGCCAAGGCGTTGGAGAAGGCGGCGATGGCCTGGATGTGGACATGGGCGTTCGGCCGCCGGGCGGCCCGGTCGCCCCACAGCGCCGCCTGGGCATGCTCCTTCAAATTGAGGCAGGCGAGCGCCCGCGCGCCCAGCATGCCGAACAGCAGCGGATCGAACGGGCTCAGCCGCTGCGCGACGTCGGCGGCGCTCAGGGCCGCCCGCGCATCGCCACCCTGCGCCTGGACGAAGGCGAGGGAATAATGGCCAAGGGCGAAGTTGGGGTTGAGGCCGACCGCAAGGCTCAGCTCCTCCACCGCTTCGTCCTGTCTCCCCAGCAGCCACAGCGCACGGCCCAGGGCCAAATGGCTCGTCGGATCGCGCTCGTCCAAACTGACGCTCTGCTCGGCGAAGCGATAGGCGTGCTCCGCCTCGATTCCGCGCTGTCCGGTGCGGTGCAGAAAGGCATCCTGGAAATGGGTGAAGGACAGGCCGGCATGCAGCCGGGCGCTCAGCGGATCGGTGCGAAGTGCCTGTTGGAAAAGACCGCGCGCCGTCTCGTTGTCGTCGCGGGTGAACCGGTACATGTGCCACAGGCCGCGATGATAGGCGCTCCAGCCATCCAGCGAGGACGGCGGAACCGTCAGGGCGCGCCGCATCTCGGCCGCTTCGATCTCGTCGTCGAGAGCGGCGGCGATGCGGGAGGCAAGCTCGTCCTGCAGGTCGAACACGGCGTCCAGGCGCCGGTCGTAGATGTCACCCCACATCACCGCGCCGCTTTCGGCCTCCACCAGCTCGACGGTCAGCCGAAGCCGGTGCCCGTCCGTGCGGATCGCCCCGGTGGCGAGGTAACGTACGCCGAGCGCCCTGCCGACCGTGCAGGGGTCGATCTGGGTTCCGCGAAAGCGGAAGGAGGACCCTCGGGCGATGACGAACAGCGAGCGCAGCCGCGAAAGCCGCACCAGCACGTCGGCGGCCACCCCGTCGGCGAAGCCGCCGCCTTCGGACGGTCCGCCGATCGTGCCGAAGGGCAGAACCGCCAGCGACGGCCGATCCGGCAGCACCGGCCGGCTTGACCGGGAGAGGTCGAGCAGCAGTCCGGCGGGTCTCTCCGCCACCAATGCGGCCACGGTCGCAGCAGGGGGGCGGTCACGGATGCCGTGCAGCAGTTCGACCGTCTCCTCCTCCGGGTCGGCGTCGAGGCAGCGGCGCACCGCCTCGGCACAGAGCCGGTACTGCTGAACGGCATCCGACCGCCGGCCGTTGCGTGCATGCAGCCGCATCAGCGCGCGGTGCGCCTCCTCGCAGGCGGGATCGAGCGCCAGCCAGCGCTCCGCCGTGGACGCGACGCCGTCCCAGTCCCCCTCCGTCTCGCACGATGCCGTCAGACGCGCGAAGATCCCGGCCGCCAAGCGGGCGAAGCGGGCGCGCTCGCCGGCCAGCCAGTCGTCGATACCGTGCGCACAGGCCTCGGCGTCAGGCAGGAGCGGGCCGGTGCACAGGTCGGCTGCGGCGCGCAGGCTCTCGGCCGTGCCCTCCCGCGCCAGCCGTTCGACCATCACGCCGTCGACGCATTCCGGCGGCAGGGCCAGCGACACCTCGTTCCTGTCCGTGCGGATCAGATCGTGGCCCGCCTGCTCGCCGAGGTGCCGCAGCTCCATCAGGCACTGGCGCAGGCTGTGCAACGCCCGCCGGTCCTCGCAGTCTTCCCACAGCAGGGCGGCCAACCGTTCGCGGGAGACCGGTCGCGGTGCGCTCAACGCAACATAGGCAAGCAGAAGCTGCGCATTCCGCCCGCGCAGAGGGAGGATACGCCCGCCGGCATCGGCGAGCGAGAAGCCGCCCAGCAGCCTAAGCGTCGGCCCGGCCATGCCGCACCAAAACGGAAATTACCCACCGCCCCGATCATAGCAGGCGGGACGAATCCTGTCAGACACGCGTCGGCCCAGGGGACTACCCCTGAAGGACGGGTCGGCATTTTGACGATCGATTGACGCGAGGGCTGACGATCGGCCGACGCCCGGCTGACACGGCCCGGCCATCCTCGCGGCCGAAGCCCGCCGTCACCGGGCGCAATCGCACATTCCAAGGAGGACGATATGGACGACCTGATCGCCACCGCTCCCGCCATTCAGCCGCACAACGAGCGGGCTGCCGCCGTGTGGAGTTCGGGCGGCCGGGATTACGAGGAGATCATCCGCGGCGTCTACGACGGCATCGATGCGGCCGTCGCCGGGCTCGCTCCCCAGCCGGGCGAACGCATTCTCGATGTCGCGACCGGCACCGGCATCACGGCGCGTGCCTGTGCCCGGCGCGGTGCGCACGTCACCGGCATCGACATCGCCGCCGGATTGCTGGACGCCGCACGCTCGCTGTCCGATGGGCTTTCCATCGATTACCGGCTGGGCGACGCCGAGGCGCTGCCCTTCGCCGACGCCAGCTTCGACGCGGTGGTGTCGACCTTCGGCGTCATGTTCGCCGCCAAGCCGGAAGCGGCGGCGCAGGAACTCGCCCGCGTCTGCCGGCCCGGCGGCCGGCTGGCCCTGACCACCTGGACGCCGGACGGCGCCATCGCCGAGATGTTCTCGCTGATGCGCCCCTACATGGCGGCGCCCCCGGCGGTATCGCCCTTCGCCTGGGGCCGCCCCGAACGGCTGGAGGAGTTGCTCGGCGGCGCCTTCGACCTGACGGCCACGACCCTGACCAGCCATTATGTCGAGACCGGCGGCGAAGCTGCCTGGAGCACCTTCGTGACCGGCTACGGCCCGACGCGCACCCTGGCCGCCAGCCTCGACGAGGAGCGCCGCGCCGCTCTGAAGCGGGACTTCGTCGCCTTCCACGAGCGCTTCCGCGAGGGCGAGGGCATTCATGTGCCGCGCAGCTTCCTGCTCACGCTCGGCCGGCGGCGGTAGCCCCTTCCAACTCGGGACAGGGCGGCCTCAGCCGTAATGCTCGAAGCCGCCCTGGGCGACGCTCGCCTTCCAATAGGCGACGACCGAACAGGCGTCGGCGGGAAGGCGCAGGGTCTGGCGGACATAGCCGCGGATGCGCTGGGCGGTGCCATGCTCCGTCCCGCCCCACACCGCCAGTCCTTGCGCTCCGGCCGGTGCCGCCTCCATCACCGCCGCCGGCAGGGCCGAGGCGCCGGGCGCCGACCAGCGGTCCCGGTGGAACCATGTGACGGAGGTGGCGGCCGGCGAGGCCAGTTCCTGCTGCTCGGCCGGTCCCGGCACCTCGATGAACACCTCGGCCGAGGCATCCGCCGGAAGGTTTTCCAGAAGATAGGCGATGGCCGGCAGCGCCGCATGGTCGCCGGCCACCACATAGCGGCCTGCCGGCTTCATCGCGATCCCACCCGATACCGAGATCCCCACTTTCTCCCCCGGCTTGGCGCGGGCGGCCCAGCCAGACGCCACACCGGCGCCGTGAAGCACGAAATTCACCTCCAGCGTCCCTGCGGCGGCATCGAAGCGCCGCACGGAGTAGATGCGCAGCGGAGATCCGCCGTCATTCCCCGCCGGAACCACCAGACCGATGTGCGGGGCCAGGACACCGGGCTTCAGCGTGAATCCTTCCAGCGCCGACCCGCCAAGAACGATGCGGCGCATGCGCGGCGTCAGGGTGGAGACGGCGACCACCTCCACCCACCGAAGATCACAGGGATATTTGCTGCTCAAGACAGGCCTCTCCGCGCCGGCACCAATGGGCCGCATGCTAAATAAGAATGCGACTTGTTCGCAATAGCGCTTTGCCCTATAGGAGTTGATTGTCACGAAGGGTGCCGGAACCGCGCGATTTGCGGCCAGAAAGTCGATCGATGCCGTTTCATCCGAGAATGCAGAGCCATACCGAAGGGATCACCATTCTCGGCGACCTGCAGTGGCGTGCCTGGAACGGGATGATCGCCGACATCTGGACCGTGGCCTGCGACCAGAATGCGGGCGGCGAATATGTGTCGGAGGCCCCCCGCCTCGTCGTGGTGCTCGACCAGCTCGGCGAGGGCGCCCTCCATGTCATGGACACGCCCGATCGCGGCAAGTCCCACCGGCTGAGCCGGCGCCAGCCCATGAGCTTCGTTCCGGCCGGCCTCAAGGTCTGGTCCCGAACCGAGAGCATCCGCCGCCTCACCCATCTGGACCTGCATTTCGACATGTCGGTGCTGGAAGGCCGCTTCATGGAGGGGCTGGACATCCGGGAGATGGACCGGCCGCGGCTGAATTTCTCCGACGACCGGCTGTTTTCGCTCGCCCGGCTGATCGCGGCGGAATGCCGGACCTCGGGCGCCCTGCACGACCTCTACGGCGAAAGCCTGATGGCCGCCCTGTTCATCGGCCTCGTCCAGACCGAACCGGCGGCCGACCGCAAGCGCGGCCAGCTGCCGCCGCGCCAGTTGAGGCGCGTGATCGACTATATCGAGGAACATTGCAGCCGGCCGATCCGCCTTCAGGAACTGGCCGAACTCACCGGCCTGTCGCCCGCCCATTTCTGCTCCGCCTTCAAGGCATCGACCGGCGTGCCGCCGCACAAATGGCAGATGCGGGCACGGGTGGAACGCGCCAAGGCGCTGCTGACCACATCGGACGTGACGCTGGCCGCAGCGGCGGCGATGGCCGGATTCTCCGATCAGGCGCATCTGACGCGGGTCTTCCGCCAGATCGTGGGCGCCACGCCCGCCGCCTGGCTGCGCGACCAGTCCGCGTGAGTTGATACCGATGTCGATGCCGATGCTGGTGCCCGACGAATGTCGAAAGATCGTCCAACCCGTCCAAAGACGGTTCAATCCGGGCCTTCATGCATATGCTAATCATTCGCAACAGCGGATCCACTTTCGGACAGGATCGTCCGGTGGCGCTTCGCGGGTGGTGCATACAGTCCGAGGCCGATTGCGATGGTTCACTTTTCGATTCTGCGAATGACCCGTTTCCTCTTGAACGGTACGGCGCTCGCCGCCTTGCTGGTGCCGGCAATTGCCCAGGCGCAAACGCAGCCCCAGGCGCAATCACAGGCGGACGCGAGCACGCCCGCCATCCTCGGTCCGGTGACCGTCGAAGGCAGCAGGACCGTCGATACGGCGACCAGCCCGGTCAAGGGCTATGTGCCGGCCCGGTCGGCCACCGGTTCCAAGACCGACACGCCGCTTGAGGAAATCCCGCAGTCGGTGTCGGTGATCGGCCGCGAGGAAATGAACGACCGCGGCGTCCAGAAGGTGGACGAGGCGTTGCGCTACACCCCCGGCGTCTTCGGCCAGCCCTTCGGCGCGGACAGCGACACAAACTGGATCTTCATCCGCGGCTTCCAGGCGACGCAGTCGGGCATCTACCAGGACGGGCTGCAGCTCTACAGCTACGGCTTCGGCGGCCAGTTCGTCGACAACTATAATCTGGAACGGATCGAGGTTCTGCGCGGCGCCTCCTCGGTGCTCTACGGCGGCAGCAATCCCGGCGGTCTGGTGAACTACGTCACCAAGCGGCCGGGCGATACGCCCGTGCGCTCGGTCGAGGTCGGCATCAACCAGCACGGCACCGCCCATCTCGGCCTGGACGTCGGCGGCGCGATCGACCCGACCCTGAGCTACCGGCTGACCGGCCGCATCGCCGGCGGCGACACCTACACCGACTTCGCGGACGGCTTCCGCGGCACCGTTTCGCCCAGCTTCAAGTGGTCGCCGAACGATGCCAACAGCCTGACGGTGCTGGCCAACTACACCGACATCGACGAGACGCACAACGGCGGCGCCTTCCTGCCCTATGTCGGCACGGTGGTCGATGCGCCCTTCGGCCGGATCGACCGCAAGGCCAACTACACCGAACCCGGCATCGACACCTACCGCCGCCGCCAGGCCTCAATCGGCTACGAGTTCGAACACCGCTTCGAAAACGACCTGATCTTCCGCCAGAACGCGCGCTACAACTACAGCAAGGTCCACGAGGTCTCGGTCTACCCGTTCGGGTACAGCGGCTTCTCGGCCGCGCCGACCGACCCCAACAACCTGCTGTCGCGCATCAATTTCGAGCACACGACCGAGGTCAACAGCTTCCTCCTCGACAACCAGCTGGAAGGCAAGCTGCGCACCGGCCCGGTCGAGCACACCGCGCTGATCGGCGTCGACTACAAGTATTTCCTCATGGATCAGGTGCAGGCGTCCGGCTCGGCCACGACGATCAGCGCCACCAACCCGGTCTACGGCGCCCCCCAGGGCCAGCGCTTCGCCTACATCGACCAGGAGCTGACGATGCGTCAGCTCGGCGTCTACCTGCAGGACCAGATGCGCTTCGGCCAGGGCTTCCTGGTGACGCTGAACGGCCGCTACGACATCGCCTCGACCGACGCCGACGGCACGCCAGCCTATGACGGCAAGGCCGGCAAGTTCAGCGGCCGCGCCGGTCTGGCCTATGAGTTCGCCAACGGCCTGACCCCCTATGTCAGCGCCTCCACCTTCTTCAACCCGGTGCTGGGCTCCTCCGCCGCCGTCGGCGTCTTCAAGCCGGAGAGCGGCCGCCAGTACGAGGTCGGCGTCAAGTACCGCCCGGCCTGGATGGACGCCATCTTCACCGCGGCCCTGTTCGACCTGACCCGCACCAACGTGGTGACCGGCGCCTTCAACGCCGAGACCCAGCTGGGCGAGGTCAATTCCCGCGGCGTGGAGCTGGAGGCCAAGGCCAACATCACCCCCAGCCTGAAGGCCACCGCCTCCTTCACCGCGCTCGACCTCGACATCAAGAAGGACGCCAACCCGGCCCTGATCGGCAAGACGCCCTACATCGTGCCGCAGGTCCAGGGTTCGGCCTTCCTCGACTACACCTTCCGCGAAAGCGTGCTGAACGGGGTGTCGGTCGGCGGCGGCGTGCGCTATGTCGGGTCGTCCTGGGCCGACAACGAGAACACGCTGAAGGTCCCGGCCGCGACCGTCTTCGATGCGCGGATCGGCTACAAGCGCGACAACTGGGGCGCCAACCTGTCGGTCACCAACCTGTTCGACAAGGAATATGTCGCAAGCTGCCAGACCCAGTATTCCTGCGGCTATGCGGAGGGGCGGACCGCCCTGCTGACCCTCAACATGACTTGGTAACCTGATGCCCGGCCCGGACCAGACCCCTGCCCTCTACGAACTCGATGCCGTCGGATTTTCGGCTTCCGGCCGGCCGATCCTGTCGGACCTGTCGCTTCGGCTGGAGCAGGGGCGTATCTACGGGCTGGTCGGCCCCAACGGCTCCGGCAAGAGCACGCTGATCCGCATGCTCGCCCGCCAGCAGCCGCCGGGGGCCGGGCGCATTCGCTGCCTCGGCACCGAGATCGGCCGGATCGGCGAGCGCGACTTCGCGCGCACCGTCGCCTACATGCCGCAATTCACCCCGCCGGCGGAGGGCATGACGGTGCGCGAGCTGGTGGCGCTCGGCCGCTTCCCCTGGCACGGCGCGCTCGGCCGCTTCGGGGCGGAGGACGCTGCCAAGGTGGCGGAGGCGATTGCCGAAACCAACCTCGACGCCTTCGCCGACCGGCTGGTGGACAGCCTGTCGGGCGGCGAACGGCAACGTGTCTGGCTCGCCATGATGCTGGCGCAGGACACGCGCTGCCTGCTGCTGGACGAACCGACCTCGGCGCTCGACATCGCCAGCCAGGTCGAGATGCTGGGGCTGGTGCGCCGCCTCAGCCGCGCCCGCGGCATCGGCGCGGTCATCGTCCTGCACGATATCAACATGGCCGCCCGCGTCTGCGACGAAATCCTGGCGATGCGGGGCGGCGCGCTGATCGCGCAGGGAACGCCGGACGCCATCATGACCGGCGAGACGCTGGGCGCGATCTACCGCCTTGCCATGGGCATCGTCCCGCACCCGGTCACCGGCGACCCCATCGGCTACGTCCTGTGATGGCGGCGGAGAGGACCATATCGCGGCGCCACGCGCTGGGCTTGGCGGCAGGGCTTGCACTGGCGCCCCGCTTCGCATGGGGGGCACTGCCGCAACGGGTCGCGGTCATCGATTGGGCGCTGCTGGAAACGGTGCTGGCGCTGGGCGTGGTCCCGGTCGCCGCCACCGAGCTTCTGCAGTTCCGCAAAACCGTCGTCGAACCGGCCGTTCCCGCTTCGGTCGCCGACATCGGACTGCGCGGAACGCCGAACTACGAGGCACTGAACCTCGCCGAACCGGACCTTATCCTCACCTCCAATTACTATGAAGGGCAGCGCGCCAGCCTGGAGCGGGTGGCGGAAACCATGTCGCTGTCGATCTACACGCCGGGCGTCCAGCCCTACGCCGCCGCAGCCGGGGCCGCCCTCACCCTCGGCCGGCTGCTCGGCCGCGAGGCACAGGCGCAGGCCGTCGTAGCCGATACCGAGGCGGAAATCGCCCGCCTGCGCGAAACGCTGAGCGGTGTCGGCCGGCGGCCGGTGTTGGCGATCAACTTCGGCGACGCCCGCCATTTCCGCGCCTTCGGCACCGACAGCATGTTCGGCGACGTGCTGCGCCGGCTGGGGGTCGAGAATGGCTGGGCGGCACAGTCCAGCTACAGCGCCACCGCGCCGGTGGGCATCGAGGCGCTGGCCCGCATGCCCGAGGCCACGGTCATCGTCGTGCCGCCGGTTCCCGCCGATGCGGTGCGGACGCTGGCCGACAGCGCCCTGTGGCAGGCCCTGCCGATGGTGCGGGAGAACCGTGTGACGGTGATCGAGCCGGTCAACCATTTCGGCGGTCTGCCGGCCGCCCTGCGCTTCGCCCGCCTCGCCACCTCCGCCCTTTTGCGAGGCAAAGACGGCCATGGCTGAGCGCGCGCCGATGAACCGCATCCTGCTGTGGGGCGGTCTGGCCCTGATCGCCGCCTGCCTGTCGACCGTCCAGGTCGCCGGGCACCTCGCGTCACCGACATCGGTCGGCAGCACCGCCACAGGCGCCGACTGGCTCGACGCCATCATCCTCTATCACAGCGTCCTGCCGCGCATCGCGGTCTCGCTGGTCGCCGGGGCGGCGCTGGGCCTGTCCGGGCTTCTGCTCCAGCGCGTGCTGCGCAACCCGCTGGCCGAGCCATCGACCCTCGGCGTGTCAGCCGGTGCCCAGCTCGCCATGACGGTCGGACTGCTCTACGCCCCGGCGCTGATGGAACAGGCGCGCGAGGGCGTGGCGCTGGCCGGCGGGCTGACGGTGGTCGGGCTGATCCTTGCCATGACATGGCGGCGCGGGCTGGAGCCGGTCGCCGTGATCCTGGCCGGCATGATGGTCGCGCTGACCGCCACCATGGCCAGCGCCGCGCTGATCCTCGCCAACGGCGACTATCTGTTTTCGATCTTCATCTGGGGCGGCGGCGCACTGGCGCAGCAGAGCTGGGGTCCCACCCTGACCATCGCGCTGCGCCTGCTGCTGGGTATCGCCGCCGCCATACTGCTGATGCGCCCGCTGTCCATCCTCGGCCTCGACGATGCCAGCGCCCGCAGCCTGGGCGTCGCCCTAAACGCAACGCGCTTCGCCGTCATCGGCGTGGCGGTCTGGCTGGCCGCCAGCGTGACGGCGGAGGTCGGCGTGATCGGCTTCGTCGGACTTGCAGCCCCCGCCCTGGCGCATCTTGGCGGCGCGCGGACCCAGAAGCAGAAGCTGATCGCCGCACCGCTGATCGGCGCTGTCCTGCTCTGGGTCACCGACGGGCTGGTGCAGTTGCTGGCCGGCGCCAACGGCGAACGGGTGCCGACCGGCGCCGCCACCGCCCTGCTGGGCGGCCCGCTGCTGCTGTGGCTGCTGCCGCGCCTGCGCATGTTCGAATGGCCGTCGCTGAACAACCGTCCCGCTCCCTCGCGCCGCAGCCCCCGTCCCCGCCTGCTGATCGGCCTGATCGCCCTGCTGGGCTTCGTCGCCGTGGCCCTCGCGCTGACCGTCGGCTACGGCCCGGACGGCTGGTCTATCGCCACCGGCTCCCTCCTTGACCGGTTGCTGGCATGGCGCGGACCGCGCGTGGTGGTCGCGGCGGCGGCGGGCGCCATGCTGGCAGCGGCCGGGATGCTGCTGCAGCGCATCACCGCCAACCCGCTGGCCAGCCCGGAGATCCTCGGTGTCGGCACCGGATCGGGCGTCGGGCTGACCGCCGTACTGTTTCTGGTGGCCGCCCCCGGCATCGGCCTCCAGATCGCGGCGTCCGCGGCGGGGGCGGTGCTGGTGCTGGCCGCCATGCTGGCCCTGTCGCTGCGCGCCGGCTTCGGACCGGAGCGGTTGCTGCTGGCCGGCATCGCCATGAGCGCGCTGTGCAGCGCCGTCCTGACCGCCGTCATCGCCACCGGCACGCCGCAGGCCTTCACCCTGCTGCGCTGGTTGAGCGGATCGACCAACGACGCCGGCCCGGCCGACGCCTGGTTCTGCGCGGGCGCCGCGGTCCTGCTGCTGGCCGCCCTGCCGCTGGCCTCCCGCTGGCTGGAAATCCTGCCGCTCGGCGACGTAACCGCCCGGTCGGTCGGCCTGCCGGTGCAGCGCTGCCGCATCCTTCTGGTGCTGTTCGCCGGCCTGCTCACGGCGGCGGCGGCGCTCTTCGTCGGCCCCTTGAGCTTCGTCGGTTTGATCGCACCCCACCTCGCCCGGCTGGCCGGCCTCGGCCGCGCATTGGGGCAGGGCATCGGCGCCATCCTGATCGGCGCCGGACTGATGGTGGTGTCGGATTGGCTGGCGCGAACCGTCGCCTTCCCGTATCAACTGCCGCTGGGATTGTTCGCCGCGCTGCTTGCCGGCCCCTACCTGATCTGGTTGCTCAGCCGGGCCGGCTCGCGCGCCGGCTAGCCCGTTCCGTTCCCCCGTGCCTATTCCCATTTTCAGTTCCGGAATGAGAAGAGCCATGCTCCGCCGCTTCCTCGCCTACTACCGTCCCTACAAGGGCCTGCTGATTCTCGACATTTCCTGCGCGATCCTGTCGGGACTGCTGGAGCTGGGCTTCCCGATGGCGGTGCGCGCCTTCGTGGACCGGCTGCTGCCCACCCAGGACTGGCCGCTGATCGTCGCCGCGACGGCGCTGCTGCTGGCGGTCTACATGGCGAATGGCGGGTTGATGGCCATCGTGACCTATTGGGGCCACAAGCTGGGCGTCAACATCGAGACGGAGATGCGCCGGAAGAGCTTCGACCACCTGCAGAAGCTCTCCTTCAGCTTCTACGACAACAACAAGACCGGCCATCTCGTCGGCCGCGTCACCCGCGACCTGGACGAGATCGGCGAGGTGGCGCACCACGGCCCCGAAGACCTGCTGATCGCGGTGATGACCTTCGTCGGCGCCTTCGCCCTGATGGCGGTGGTGCATCTGCCGCTGGCGCTGATCACCGCCGCCATCGTGCCCGTCATCGCCTGGCTGACCAGCCGCTACGGCGGGCGCATGACCAAGAACTGGCAGTCGCTCTATTCCCGCGTCGGCGACTTCAACGTCCGCATCGAGGAGAATGTCGGCGGCATGCGCGTCGTCCAGGCCTTCACCAACGAGGACCACGAGCGCAAGCTGTTCGCCGAGGACAACGACCGCTACCGCAAGACGAAGCTCGACGCCTACAAGATCATGGCGGCATCGACGACGCTCAGCTACATGAGCATGCGGCTGATCCTGATCGTCGTCATGCTGACCGGCGCCCATTTCGTCCTGGTGGGGGAACTGACCCAGGGCGGATTCTTCGCCTTCCTGCTGCTGGTCAACACCTTCTTCCGCCCGATCGAGAAGATCAACGCGGTCATCGAGACCTACCCGCGCGGCATCGCCGGCTTCCGCCGCTACACCGCGCTGCTCGACACCCAGCCTGACATTGCGGATTCGCCCAACGCCGTCCCGGCGCCGCCGCTGAAGGGCGACATCCGCTTCACCGACGTGTCCTTCGGCTATGACGCCGCCCGCCCGGTCCTGAAGGGCGTCGACCTCGCCATCAAGGCGGGGTCCACCGTCGCCTTCATCGGCCCGTCGGGTGCCGGCAAGACGACGATCTGCTCGCTTCTGCCGCGCTTCTACGAGATCACCGGCGGCGGCATCACCATCGACGGCCTCGACATCCGCAGCATGACGCTGGCCTCGCTGCGCCGGCAGATCGGCATCGTCCAGCAGGACGTCTTCCTGTTCGGCGGCACGATCCGCGAGAACATCGCCTATGGCCGCCTGGGCACCTCGGACGCCGAGATCACCGAGGCGGCGCGCCGCGCCCATCTCGACGGGCTGATCGCCTCGCTGCCCGACGGGCTCGACACCATCATCGGCGAGCGCGGCGTGAAGCTGTCGGGCGGCCAGAAGCAGCGCCTGACCATCGCCCGCATGTTCCTGAAGAATCCGCCGATCCTCATCCTGGACGAAGCGACCTCGGCGCTGGACACCCGGACGGAGCGGGAGATCCAGAAATCCCTGATGGAGCTGGCGGAAGGCCGGACGACCCTGATCATCGCCCACCGGCTGGCGACGATCCGCAATGCCGACGAGGTCTATGTCGTCGGTGCCGAGGGGGGCATCCAGCGCATCACCCACGAGGAGCTGGCCGCCCACGGCTGACAGGGGGAAGTGGTTGGGGAGTGATCGGGCCCGGTCAATGCCCGGTCTTGGCGTGCGGGGACGCGACCGGCTTGGATTCCGGCGATCCCCGCTCACGCAGGTAGATCCCCAGCACCACCAGCGCCCCCATGGACAGGAACTCGCTCTGCCAGTTCTGGAAGCTCTCGTACCAGAATTCCGGCTCCACCAGTGTTTCCGCCATGGTCTTGGTCGGCTGGTGATGCCGCAACGCCTCCTCGTTGGACCGGCGGGTGCTTCCCGCCACATGAAGGCAGAAGGAGACGGCAAACAGAGTCAGCAGCGCGATGCTGAGCGAGTGCGAATAGAGGCGCAGCAGCAGCCCGCCCCGGTGGACCGGCCAGGGCGCATCCCTGTCGCCCCGCTTCTTCCCGGGATCCTCGTCTTCCGGGTTGTCCTGTCCCGGCGTTTTCGATTCCGCGGATCCCTTCTGCACCAGCAGGACGGTCAGCAGCACATAGACCGACATCTGCAGGAACTCGCTCTCCCAATTCTCGAAGACCGCCGACAGGAAATGGCCGGTGGTCAGATACTCCGGCAGACCGATGGCCGGCAGCCCGTGAAAGCGGAGTTCCTCGACGAGCGCCCGCCATCCGGCGAGCGTCTGCCCGACTATCGACAGCAGGAACAGCCCGAACAAGGCAACCGACAGCCCGTTGTCACGCAGGAACCGACGCATCGGACCACTCCGCATTTCACAAAGCCCGGCCTATACAACGGCGCGGCGGCGCGGAGGTTGCGCCGCTCGTTGGCGTACCCAACAATCACCAAGCCGAGGTCCGCATGGCGACGGCTCAGGCCGCCCGCACATGGCGAAGGAACTCCTCCGCCTGATCGCGCAGGGACATCGCCTGCCGGCCGAGATCGGCGGCGGCGGCGCGCACCTCCGACGCCATCGTCCCGGTCTCGTGCGCGGACTGGGAGACCTCGCGGATGTTGTCGGTCACCTCCGCCGTACGGTCGGCGGCGCGCTGGACCGAACGGGCGATGTCGGCGGTGGTCACGCCCTGGTGATCGGCCGAGACGGCGATGCGGCCGACGAGGTCGCTGACCGACAGGACGGTGCGGCCGATCCCTTCGATGGCCTCCACGGCATGGCCGGTCACCGCTTGGATTTCCGCCACCTGCCGGGCGATGTCGTCGGTCGCGCGCGCGGTCTGGTTCGCCAGCATCTTCACCTCGCCGGCGACGACGGCGAAGCCCTTGCCGGCTTCCCCCGCCCGCGCGGCTTCGATGGTCGCGTTCAGCGCCAGCAGGTTGGTCTGGCCGGCGATGTCCTGGATCAGGGTCACCACCTCGCCGATCTTGCCGGCAGCCGCCGCCAGCCCGTCCATCGTCCGGTTGGTGCGCGTCACCTCCTCCACCGCGTTGCGGACCATGCGGGCCGACTCCTCGACCTGCCGGCTGACCTCGCCGATGGAGATGCTCAATTCCTCCGAAGCACCGGCGACGGTGCGGACGTCGTCGCTCGCCTCGCCTGCGGCGGTGCTGACGGTGTCGGCGCGGACGCTGCCGGTCTCGGCGATGTCGTGCAGGCGCTGGGCATTGGCCTGCAGCTGCGTGGTGGTGGCGCTCAGCACGCCGACGACACCCAGCAGCGACCCTTCGAAGGACTGCGCCACCGCGTCCATCGCCTTGCGCCGCTCCTCGACCGAACGGGCGCGCTCCTCCGCCTGGGCCTCGTGCAGCTTGGCGACCTCGATCGCGTTCTCCTTGAACACGGCGAGCGCCTTCGCCATGCCGCCGATCTCGTCCTTGCGGCCAAGCGCCGGGATGGCGACCGACAGGTTGCCGCGGGCCAGCTCCTCCATGGCGCCGCGGATGCCCGACAGCGGCCGGAACATGCGCCGGGCAATCAGCAGGCAGCAGGCGGCGACCAGCAGGGTCACGGCCCCGCTGATGGCGGCGATCATCGTCTGGGTGTCGCGGATGGTCGCGAAGAACTCCGCCTTCGGAATGCCGACATAGAGCACGCCGACCACGCGCCCGTCCGCCGCCTTGATCGGGTCGTAGGCGGTGTAGAAAGGCGTGCCGAGGATTTCCGCCTGCCCGCGATAGGGCACGCCGCGCCCCAGCACCGCGTCATGGACCGGCCCCTTCGCCAGCGTGGTGCCGACCGCGCGGCTGCCGTCCGGCTTCAACACATTGGTGGAAACGCGCCGGTCGCCCATGAACAGGGTCGCCGTGCCGCCGACTAGCCGCTTGACCCGGTCCACCGGTTCGAGGAAGTCGTTCAGGGCGCGGTCGCCGGCATAAAGCTTGCCGTCGCGCACATCGAACGCCTGGCCATACTGGTTCAGCACGTCCCAGGCCACGCGCATGTTGGTTTCCTGCCGCTCCATCGCCACCCGTTCGGCATAGCGGGTCAGCAGCAACTCGTTGACACCGAACGTGGCAAAGGCAAGCAACAGCAATCCGCCGCCGCAAAGCACCACCGTTTTGCCCGCCAGCGACAAAGCCTTCATCCTCATACCCAACCCCTGGTTTGGTCCGAATTTCCGACTGTTCGTTTTTCTTTTTCGGACGTCTGCCCTTAAGGCAACCGCCATGGCAAGGGAAAAGGGGGTGAGCGGTTAAGGAAAAGTTAGAGAAATCCCCTGAGTCGTCTTCCGGTATTTGCATCAGTCATACGGATTGATTGGTGTGCCATGACTGTTGCGAACGGTTCGTTCACTCACCGTCGTCGTACATCAACAACATTACAGGCAAGGGTGGACGATGTGCCCGATTTGGTCGTCCACAGGCTTTCGCAAGGCCACAGCTCGGCACCTATGCAAAAAAGCATATATCCCAGATCCAGCTCCGCCGCCTGCTGATCCGCCCGCACATATACGCCCCATGTAGTTGCCGCGCGCGGTGGGTGCGCAACAATTTCAATGCGTTACAGGACTGCTTTTATGGCGGCGGAAGCGAAAGCACGCGCTTCCGCGCTCATGCATATCAGACACTTGCGAGCAAATATCGGATGGCTATTTGCCGAGAGGTGCTTGACCTACTCGCCGAGTCTGCGCTCCTATGCCTCAAGAACAGAGGCGGAACATGGGAACGAAGGAGTTCCGGTGCCTGGGTGACTGGTTCCGGCACGGAGACGCGGTCGCTGTCCGGTGCCGATCCTGCGGCCGCATGGTGGAGCTTGACCCGGGGCCGCTGCTGATGCGGCACGGCTACGGCAGGCATCCCCGCGATCTGCCATGGCGCTGCGCCTCGTGCGGGTCTAAGAACGTGGCCGTCGGAATTGATGCGAGGTTGGGGCGATGATGATGTACGGCGTGAAGGGCTTTCAGGCTGACGCAGAGGCGCCGTCCGTCGTCCTGAAGGTGCGGGCACCGTCGCCAGAGCGGGCCGTATCGCTGGCGTCCGCCCGCCCCATCGCCGCGGGGATGAGGCTGGAGCCCGTCGAGATCGGCGGCGCCCTGCCCCAGGAAGGCGTCTGCTATGAAGGCCCGTGGCCGTGGCCGGGCAAGGCAGCGTAGGGGCCGCCCTGCCCGCCTGCCTCGTTCACATCCCCAGCAGCACCGGCACCAGCTGCTGGAGCGCGTCGAGCGCCGACACATCCCCCACGAGGTAAGCGCCGATCAGGCCGACGACCGCAACCACGGTCATCACCAGCTTGCGCTTGCCGGCCAACTGGCCGCCTTTGAGAACGGTGTTCAGGTCCATGTGCTTTGCCCCTCCTCGGGCATTTTGAGCGGGTTTCAGGTCAAAACGGGTAAAGTCGGCATAAGAAAAGCCGCCGGGCGGGATGCCGGGCGGCTGCGGGCTTGTACTTTTGTGACGGCTAGGTTTTGGGTGCGGTCAGGCCTCGACAAACTCGGCCAGCCGGTTCGACCAGCCGGCGGCGAACGCAGCCTGCGAAGGCTTGTCGGTGATGACCCGTCCCATCTTGCGCAGCCGAGCAGCGCAGATGCGGTGACGCAGCTTTCCCGGGTCCAGCGCGTTGACCGCCGCGATGGTCTTCGGCCCGACCTTGCCGTCCACCTTGATGGCAGCGCCCAAATCGCTCGCCGCCTGCTGCAGCCACGGGGAGGCGTCGTCCTCGCCATAGAGGACCGCGCAGTCCACGACCAGCGCCTGGAGTTGCGGATCCTTGATCCCGCCATAGCCAGGGGCCAGGACGTAGCGCGTCCGGTAGATCAGGCGCACCTCGGCCTCGTCCAGCGCCTCCACATCGCGGGCGATGCAGGGCCGGCCACGCCAGCGGGTCAGCGTGGCCAGGGTGATGCCGCCCTTCGTCGGGCCGCCCCGATCCGCCGGGTGGTCGGTGTAGCGGGGCCAGCCTTCCCGGCGGAGGGTTTCGTCGATGATACGGTCGATCAGATCGCGCGGGGGCGCCGCGCTTTTCGGGATAGCAGGCATGGGCACTACTCCTTTATCGCGAATAGCCAAGCTTCAGTTGCCTCGGGACAGTAGGGCTTGGGAAAACGTCGTAGACTGGGGCGGCACCGAGGGTTCGGGATGCCGCCCTTTTTTTCGCCCAGGCATGAAAAAGGCGCCTCGCGGGCGCCGGATCGGTCGAGCTTGGATTGTTGTCGCGGGGTCAGGCCGGGAGCGCGACAGGCTCCGCCGGGTGGTTCAGCGCATAGTGCTGTTGCGGGGTCAGCCGCCGGAGAGCGCACCGACGCCACGGGTCGTATCCGCCTTCCTGACAGGCCCGGCCGACGAACTCACTGCACCACCAATCCCGCTCGTCGCCGGACCAATCCCGATGCAGCCCGAGGCCGATCACGCCGAGCCAGTCATAGGGCTTGCCGAGCTGCGTCCGCGCCCACGCCTCCGCCTTCCGTCCATCGCCGGGATAGCTGACCACCTCTGCCGCACTGGCGTGGCCCAGCCGCTCAGCCATGGCGCAGGCGGTGACGCCAGCCGGGGCCGCAGCGCCGATCAGCGAGCCGTCGGCGCACACAAGGTCGCAGTGGCTCCACTCGCCCCAAGTCGCGGCCCGGATCAGCCAGGAGCCGGGATGGGAGCGCCTGGTGTAAAGGACACGGATCATGCGGCTTCCTCCCCATAGATGACCGGCCAGCCGGCGGAGAAGTCGTAGGCGGCAGGGTCCGGGCTTTCGAGCATGGCGGCCTTGTGCGCCTCGGCCGCCCCGAAGATGGCTTGGTCGCTGGCCGCCGCCGCGTAGAAGACCGCCGTCGCGATGGCCGGGGTCATCTCGACAAAGGCGCCCGACATCGTCTTCCACATGATCCCGGCCGGCAGCGAGGCGCCCATCAGGAACATGCCCATGTGCTGGGACCGGCTCAGCGTGTCGGAGTGGAACCAGCAGGGGGAGCCGTCCACCATGACGCGGAAGCCGCCGCCGGAGGTGCGCCGGTCGCGCTCTGCCTTGATGCGCTCCCAGGTGGCGGCTTTCGCCGCTTCGACCTCGGCTTGCGGAAGATCGACCATCCGATAGGTGACGGTCACGGCATCGGCGCCGATGGTCCATTCCTCCATCGGCAGGCGCTCGGCGCGCTTGCCGGCGACGGTCGGGGGCTCGTCGATCAGCGGGAGGACGGTCCAGTCCGGGCACATGGCGGCCCAGTCGGCAGGCGTCCAGTGATCCCAGATCAGCGCCGGCCATTGGATGGCGGCGTCTTCTGCTCCATAGACGATGCCAACCGGCGCAACGACTTCTTGGATGACTACGCCGCCCATCACGATGGCGGCGGGGCGTTGGATAGGCATTGTACGCTCCATCAGCAGGGCGGGGCCGAAGGCGCCGTGAAGCCGCCCGCGTATCGCGGGTCACTCCAAAAGCGCACGTCGTTCGCAAGAAAGTTGAAGTCCAGCGCCGTGTTCGTCGAGTTGCCGAAGATGTAGAATGGCGCTGCGGTAATTGCGCTCCAAGTAGGCGTCCCCGACGCCACTACAGATCCGTTGATTGTGACCGCGCAGAAGCCGGTAAGGCCGTTTCTTCCGGCGCCCAGATAAACCCATGTATTGTACGGCACATTGCCCGCAGCGGTTATTCCCACGGCTGGCGTTGCGGTGCCCCATTGTTGCAATTGGAGGTTTGGCCCAATCGACAGCAGTGGACACCCGGCACTTAGCCCACCGCCAAGGCCCATGATGTTATTGTACGCCTGACTTCCGCTCTGTACGAACTTGTACCACCCACCTATCGAAAAGTGACCTTGCGGGCTCGACATCTGAACATTTGACGTCGTTCTGACGTAGTTGACCACACCGGAGCCGGCGGCAAAGACCACGGAAGCATTGTAGTTGGACCACCTGAAGTCGGGAGCGTAGCGGTAGGCCACCCCTGCCCATGTGAGCGCATTGCCCATGTCGTCGGTCGCCGGCTGCGTGCCGGTGGCGCCGCCGGTGCCGCGCAGGAAAAACTGACGCTGCGCCGGAGCGCTCTCCAGCTCGCACGTCGGCCCAGCCCCCGCCATCATGCCGCCGCCGAAGAGGTCGCATAGGCGCGGGTCTTGCCACTCCGGCGATCCAGGCAGGATCAGGCCGGGCTTGCGATGGATGATCCCAGCCATGATCAGTACCCCACGATGCCAGTGACGTGGATTTCGGTGGTCGATACCACGATGCCGACCAGATGGTCCGTCTTGCTGGCTGTCGTGGACCACGTTGGCGTGGTCGAGAGCGGGAACTTGAAGTAGCTGCCGAGACCAATGGTCCGGCCGCCAGTAGCGTCCTGCTTGGCGATGATATGCACCTCCATGCCGATCATGGCGGAGGTGATGGTGGGGTTTGCGAAGGTCGTTGCGCCGCCGAGAGTGACGGCGAAGACATTGCCGGCCGTCAGGTCAATGGTGATCGTGCTGTTCCAGTTCACGGACACGTACTTGCCCGTGACTGGCACCACCAAGGCATTGCCTACCGCCGGCAGAGCAACACCACTCGCCCGGCTGTACGCCACGCACCTCCAGTTGCTGCCGCCCAGGCTCTCGAACTCTGCCGTATCGCCCGCCGCCGTGGTGATGTTGGCCGCGCCGGGCAGGATCAGGCTGGTGGCGTTGTGGGTCAGGGTCAGCGCGCCAGAGAAGGTGACGTGGCGACGCGCGCCGGACTGCGCCGTGCCGAGCGCCGTGATGGTCGTGGTGCCGGTTACCCTGACCGCGTTGCCTGCTGCCGCGCCAATGTCCGTGGTGGACGCAGACGCCACCGTCACGGCGGTTTCGTTGATTGCGCCGGTAGCGTCTCCGCCGCTGATGCCGCCAGCCGGGCCGGTTAGCCCCCGCGTCCCCGTTAGAGACACTGTCCAGGCGGCGAACGTCCCGCTTCCAAAGGCGTCCGATACCGAAACCGCCAGAGCGCCGGTGGTCGCATCATAGGAGGTGACCGAGCCGACCATGTACTTGGTCACGTCCGCCGTCACAGCGATGGTGACCGGTTGGCCGGCGGCGAACGCCTTATTGGCTGCGACCGTTAGGCTCTTCGCCCCGGTCCCGATGGCGAGCGAGGTCGTGGAGGCGGACGTGACCGCCTGCCCTGCCGTCGACAGGATGCCGGCGTTGTCGGCCAGCAGCTGCGTCATGAAGGCGGAGAACTCGTTGAAATAGTCCTGCCCCTTCTTCGCCAGCAGGGCGTTGAGAAGATCGGTCGTGCTCATGCAACAAGCTCCCTCACCGCGACCGAGGTCGCGAAGCGTTGGAAATAGGGGTTGGAGGTCGGGCCGTTCTCGATGGGGATCCCGTAGATGCTGGTCCGGTACAGCGTCGGCAGATCGGCCGCCGGGAACAGCACCACCAGCACGTCACGGCTCTTGCCGACGATGCGCTTCAGGTCGTCCAGGGCAGACAGAGCTTCCGCCTGCGGGATGTTCTCCAGCGACAGCCGCAGCACCCGGTACTTCTGCCGGCGGATGACGAAGAACGAGGCTTCCGTCTCCACCAACTCCGACGGGTCGGCCCATTCATTCGACCAGCCGTAGCTGAAGTTCACCTCGGGCTGGTAGCCGATCCCGGTGAAGATGCGCCCGACCTGGATGTTTCCGGCCTCGGCCGAGGAGGTGAAGGTGTAGCGGACATACCGGGCGGTCAGCGTGCCGCCGAAGTCGAACAAGCTGAACGGGCGGTAATCGGCGAACCCGGTCAGGATCGGATAGCCGCCGAGCGATGTTCCGAACCGGTCGGATCCGAAGCCCGCGACTGGCGGCCATGCCTCCACCGCACTGTCGTAGAGGTGGGTGGAGAAATCGGCGGCATTGCTCACCTCGCATCGGATCGTGCCGTTGGCGTCCTGGTTATGGTTGACCACCGCCCCATGCGTCATGTCTTCAGCCGAGCCGTGGTCGAAAGTCAGGCTCTCCGATGCGTAGCCGGTCGCCCGCCACACCCGGCCGGGGCGCGGGTCCTGCACCCGGTTTGCCGGCAGAGCCGCGGACGACGCCGTCACCGTGGCCGTGTCAGCCTTGTTCCAATAGAGGAAGATCGCGTTGTCGGATGCCATGTCACCCCCACAAGGTCAGGGTCACGCGACCGGTGTCGCGCGTGTTCTCTTCAATGCCGATGACGCGGTAGGCTTGGTCGATGACGTGCAGGTCAGACGAAATCCACACCTGATCCCCAAGCTCGATGCTGAACGGCTGCGTCTCGATCCGGAGCGTCAGAACCTCGCGCCGCGTGCTGTAGAGGCCGGAGAGGCGGGTTGCCTCTGTCTGCGCGTCGGCTACGGTCAGCAAGCAGGTTTCCACCTCCAGCGGCTTGCTGAGGGGGTGGAGCGTCTGGACCGCCGCAACGTCCACCGGAGCGGTGGAGCGGTATTCCTCCGCGAAGAATGCCCGCATTGCCGCTGTGGCCGCGCCGGCAAGGTCGCTCTCCTGCAACACCCCCACCCAGGACCGGGCGGCCTTGACGATCAGCCGGTAGGGCGGGATTGCCTCCGGATTGACCGTCAGTGCCCCCTTTTCCAGATCGGCGTCCTCCAGGTAGAGGGCGAGCGCGCTATCGCCGGCGGATGTCGCCGTCGGAGCCTCCAGCCGGCCCACCACCACCTTGCCGTTGGACCCGGTGTAGAAGCCGCCGACGCTGCCGAGCAGCGCGTCCAGCACCTCCGCCCCGGTTGTCCGGTCGGCGGCGTAATAGCCGACGGTCGCGCCGTTCTTGGTGTTGAGCGCCGTGAAGGACGCCGCGTCGATCTGGCCGGAGGTGAACCCAAGCCGGCCGGTCAGCAGCGCCTTGCAGATGTCCGCCGCCGTGGTGGCGTTGGAGCCGAAGGCGCCCCGGCAGTCCACCGTGATCTGCCGCGCCGGGGTGGAGCCCAATCGGATCCGACCGTTGGCGAGGTCGGCATAGTAGTTCCCGGCCGGCGGTGGGTTGCTGGCGGACGCCGTCAGCGGCACGCCGCCGTCATAGACTGCCTGGACCGAGTGCAGGCCGGTCACCGGCGACAGGTCGTACCAGAGGTTTGCCGGATCGACCGGCACCGGAGCGGCGCGCAGAACCTGCCCGAGGACGGTCGGCTTGACCTTACCCTTGAGGTCGGCCCCGCCGTTGAAGCCACCAGCCCCGCTGTAGGTCGCGCTCTCGATGTCCTTGTCGATCTGCGCCTGCAGGTCGGACAGCGGGATCTGAACCGAGCCCAGCCCGAAGGCATTCTCCCCGGTGCATTGGCCGTCCCACAGCACGCTGTAGGCGGCATAGGAGGTTGAGCCGCGGGGGCCTTGCAGGACGCGGGCTTGCGCCCCATCCCACCCCCATGCCTTCCACAGCGGGTAGTTCGCCGCCTTCCAGTCGCTGTCGACGGCGATCTCGATCCCGTTGCCGTAGGCCGGTAGGGACTTCCCCCCGATCCGGCCATCGGCGAACATCTCCCGCTTCACCGCCAAGGCGACCTGAACCCGGCCGTCGTATTCCCTGTTGGGGGCGGTCGGGTCGTTGGCGGCCAAGGCGATGTCACGGGTGGAGAGGTATTGAGGATGGAGCGCCCCCGTGCTGTCGCGCGGGAACAACTCCACCAGGTACTGCAGGTCCTGGGAGACGCTGAGGGTCGTGGCCATGGCTTATTGTCCGTAGGTGCCGGTTCGGCGCGGGCGCGCGTCACGGTCTGCCGCTTCCGTCCGGAGCTTGGACAGTTCGGCCGCTTGCTTCTTGTTCACGGTTTTCAGTTCGCTGTTCTCGTAGACGAGCGCCTTCAGCAGGTCGACGGCATCATCCAGGCGGCGCTCCATGCCCCTGAAGTCGACCGTCACCCCGCCGGAGCCGCCGGACTGTCCGCGGAACGGCACGACGTTGCCGCCCCACCGGTCGTTCGCAGCCCAGGATCGGGCGATGTCCATGCTGACGGAGTGCGGATAGACCCGCTCGCCGCCCGCCATCTGGACAAGCTCCCTGCCCTGCTCGCCCACCCAGGCCATGCCCGGAGGAGCGCTGTCCGTGCCCACCGCATAGCCGGGGATGCCGTGGCTCTTGGCATACCCGCGCATGGCGTTCTCGTATGCGTCCTTCTTTCCGTACGCAGCGATCCAGCTATTCACCTCGTTCGGATCGCCGTTGCCGCCGTACCCCACCGAGCGCAGCACCCCCATCCAGTCGGCGGCGGGGATGTTGAGGTTGGCGATGTCGCTGGAGGCCGAGTAGCGCAGCGGGTTGTTCTGCCAGCCCAGCTTGTAGTCCGCAGCCGACAAGATTTGCTGCATGACCGCAGGGCCTTGGCTCTGCGCCCATTGAGCGATGGCCGGGAAGTTGGACGAGTTCAGACCGGAGATGACCGAGTTGATGTCGGCCTGCGCCGGCTGCTGGGTCGCCTTCAGCATGTCCTGCTGGAGGGTGATCAGCGTGTCCAGCCGGTTGACCTGCTGCGCCGCAAGCGTCACCTGTCGCGACGCCACGCTCTCCACGCCCGTCAAGCCTTCGCTGACGTGGTTGAAGATGCTGACGTAGCCTTCGGACGAGGCGTGGAAGCCACGGGCCAGACCAAGCACCGTGTCCTTCATCGCCACGGCCTGAGTGCCAGCATCGACATCCCCGGCGGCCGCCTTGGCCGTCAGGTCGTCAAACTGGCGCATCGCCTCCTTCAGCTTGGCTTCCGGCGACAGGGTCGAGTAGTCGCTCACAAGGAGAGACGACACGGCGTTGCCGGCGGACTTCTGGAGGTTTTCCCATGCCGTTTTGGTGGACTGCGCTGCGCTCCGCTGCTCGTTGAGCCCGGCGATGCTCTCGCTGATGTTCGACTGCAGGATTTGGCCCCACAGCGTCTGGAACTGCGTCGCCTGCTCTGTCGCCGCCGCCGCCGCCGTGATGGAGCCCGCCATGGTGGCGATGTTGCCGCCGAAGGTCTGCACCACGTCCGTCAGCTGGTCCGCGGTCAGCGTCTTCAGCAGCCCCACCAGCGAGGCGTTGAAGAGTTGCTGCGCCCGCGTTGCCGGCTCACCAACCGCCGCCAGCGACTTGCTGTTGGCGGTCAGGGCGTCGAGGAAGCCGGTGATCTGGTTGACGTAGCCACGACCGGACGCCTCGGCGATCTGCTGGTCGAGGGACTTGTTCAGGTTGGCCGCGAGACGAGCCTTGGTCTCCTTCTCGATCTGGTCCACATAGGTGACCATCGCGGGGTTGAGTTGGGCATAGGCCTCCCGCGCTGCCTGGAACTGCCCGGTGAGAGCGGCCACGTCCGTCTGAACCTGGGTGAAGTCCGGCGGGTTGCGAAGCTGGTCCAGGTAGGCCTTGAGTTGGTCAGTGGCGAGCGCCTTATAGGCCCCGTCGATGCCCAGCTTCTGCGCCCTCGCCAGTTCCTCGAACATCGGGGCGAAGCTCTCGGCCGTGGCCTTCTTCGCCGCGTCCGTCACCCCGCCCAGCGTCTTGACCATCTCCCGCAACGCCGTGTTGCCGGCGTCGATGGAGGCGCCCAAGCCGATGTCCTTGGCAGCCTCTTCCCAGTCCTTCGCCTTGGACGCCTTCAGCGCGGCGAGGGTGTTGGTCCCGCCGTCCTTCAGGCCGCCTTGGTCAAGCAGCGTGTACCGCAGCAGCCCGGCGATGTCCTCGCCGAACTCCTTGTAAGGCACGCTGCCACCGACGTAGAGGCCGTTCTTGGCCGTGCTGCCGATGCCGAAGTCCTTCACCAGCGAGCCGCCGCCCATGGCCGCGATGGAGTAGATACCGGACAGGGCAGTGCCCAGCGCCTGGCCGGCGGCCGGATCGCCGTCGTTGTCGGTCAGGATGTTGCCGTAAGTCGCCGTTTTGCCGTTGCTGGCAATCGTCACGTCAGCCGAGGCCGTCTTGCCGACGGTAGCCTTCTGCGTGCCGATCATGCCCATGATCGCGCCGGCAATGGCGCCGATGGCCGTCCCGATGCCGGGGACGATGGAGCCTGCCAGGGCCATCGAGGCGACCGCGCCGGCCGCAGCGCCGGAGATGCCGCCCACCGCCTTGCTGTTCGTCTGCGTGCCGAGATAGCCGCCAACGAGGCCGCCCGCGCCCGCGCCTGCGCCTGCAGCCCCGAGGTAGGCGGAGAGGCCCGTGCCGGCCGGGACGTAGCCCGCCGCCCCGGACAGCGTCGGACCTTGAGCAACCGACCCGATGCCAAGGCTTTCCGCCCCCCACAGGTCGATGGACGACATGATGCTGCTGGTCCACGAGTTCGGCACCAGCTTCGAGCCCAGCGACAGGGCTTGGCCGCCCATCCCGCCCATGCCGCCGTTCTGGTTGGCGGCTGTGTAGGTCTGGCCGTTCAGGGTGATGGTCTGGCCGCCAGACGTTGGGGCCTGGATGCCGAACAGCGAGGGCACCGCCCCGACGATCTGCTGAGTGATCGGCAGGACGATGTTCGCCTTGATCGCCTCGATGGCGATCCGCTTGAACAGGTCTCGGAAGCTGTCAACGATGCTGGTCTGCTTGTCCCGAAGGACAATCGCGTCGTAGAGCGTTTCGCTCCAGTCCTTCGCGATGTCCTCGGCAACGCGAGTGATTTCCTCCTGGTACGCCTTGATGGCCTGCGTGTCGGCGATCTGCTCCTGAAGCCCGATCCACTTCCGGGCGGCGTCCGAGGTCGTGTCGCCCCACTCCTTCACGGCGTCGCGCTGGATCTGAATGGACTTCAGCGCCCTGTCCCGCACGCTGGCCGACTGCCCCATGAGGGACAGTTCCTGCTTAGCGTAGGCAAGCTGCTCCTCCGCCCCCTTGATCATCTTCTCGTCGGCCGCGACACGCTTCCACCGCTCGGCTTCCTTGACCTTCGCCGCGATGGCCTTCCCCTCTTCCGTCGAGGCGGTTGTGTGGGCTTTCGCCAGTTCGGCGGCGACGCGGGTTTGGGTGTTGGCCTCAGCCTGCTTGGAAGCGCTCATGCCGGCTATTTCGGCAAGGCGCTTCTGGGCCGCAACATCGCGGTCCAGTTCGTCTACGACCTTCTTCCGCGTCTTTTCGAGGGTCTCCGCGGCGCTCGCCGCCTTCTTGGAGGCCTTTTCGTCCTCCTCCATGGCGTCGATGCGCTTCTGCTCCGCGACCCACTCGTTGATCAATGCCTTGGTGCCGGCGTCGATCTCGGTTTGACCGGCCTTCCTTGCGCGGGTCAGCGCCTCGGTCTCCAGGCGAGCGCGCAGCTTGCCGGCATTGCTCAGATCCTCATTGTCAGCGAGGAGTTTGGTCGCGGCGATCTGCTGGCGAAGGCTTTCCCGACTGTCTTCAAGCGCGTCGCGGTTCCGCTTCAGCGCGCCCGATCCCTGCTCGGTCGCTACGCGCACCTCTCGCGCACCGTCGTTGTATTGCCCGAGAGTGCCGCGCAGCACCTCAATTTCCTGCCGAAGCTCCTTCACCTTTCCGGAGTTCCACAGGTAGTTGATGGCTATGCCGGCCGCTGCCGCCGCATCGGTCGTCCCCATCATGCCGGCTTCGAGCGCCTTCAGTTCGGCGTCGGCCTTCGTGAGCCTCTTCTGGGCGGCATCGACCGCAGCTCTGCCCTCAGCCTCAAGGGCCGCGCGAACGCCCTCCGAGGCGCCTTTCATCTCCTCGCTGGCGCGCTTTGCGAATTCCAAGGCCTTCGCGTAGTTGGTGAAGGACGTTGAGGTGAGTTCGGCCTCGTCGCCGCTGCTGGACAGCACGCCGGCCAAGATGCCGCCGACATTGACGACGGCACCGATAGCCGCGCCCATCGGCCCAAGCGACCCGAGCAGCTGGCCGAGTTGCATGCCGGCCGCCGTTGCCACGTTGCCGCCATAGGCGACTTGGTTGGCGAAGTCCTGCACCTGGAAGCCAACCTGACCGATGGTCGCGTTGAAGTTGCGGCCAGATGCCGCAGCCGCTTCCTGGGCGCGGGCCGCCCGCACTGTGGCCGCGGTGCCGGCGGCCATGGCCTGGCCTTGCTGTTGCGCAGCCTGGGCCGCAGCCTTCTGCTGCTCCGTCAGCGCAGCGAGGAGGCGCTGGGCGCGCTCCATCTGCGGGCCGCCTCGCTCGATGACCCCGTTGAGATACTCCTTGGTCTGTGCCAGCCGGTTCTCGGCAGCAATGGCCGGGGCGTACTTCGCCTCGATGGCGGCCAAGCGCCGCTCTTGATTGCTCAGCCCGGCGGCCATCCGTTCCGTCGAGGCGACGGCAGCGTCTTGCGCCTTCGACAGCCGATCCTGTGCGCGCGATGCCGTTTCAGTCGCCTGAGCAACTCGCTCCGCCGCCTTCGCGGCCTGCTCGCTCTGCGCGCCGAACTTCTCGGCGGCCTTTGCCGCGCTCTCCTGGGCCTTCTGGACGCGCTCCGCCGCCCGGTTCACCGCGTCCTGCGCCTTCTGGAGGCGCTCGGAGGCAGCCGTGAGCACGTCGGATGCCGCCGCGGCGTTCTTGTTGGCGGCCTTCACCTTCTCCGACGCAGCTTCGAACTCCTTGGCCCCGGCGACCGCGCCGCGGGCGTCGTAGACAAGGGCCGTGGTTGCGGTTTCTTGGGTCATGCGGCGCTCCAATGCGAAAAGGCGCCGCGGACTGGCCGGGCGCCTTCTGTTTTTCCGTAGCTACGTTTAATGTGGACAGCGCCATTTTATGGCGTTACATTAATTCGCATGAAGATCGTCTACGACCCTCCCAAGCGCGCCTCCAACCTCGACAAGCACGGGTTGGACTTCGCCGACCTGGAGGACGGGGCCTTCTTTGAAGACGCCGTGGTGATCCCATCCCGCGATGGCCGCTTCAAGGCCGTTGGCTGGCTTGGCGCCATCATGGTGGTCGTCGTGGTGTTCAAGCCGCTGGGAACGCAAGCGCTCTCCGTCATCAGCATGCGCCCCGCGAACCGCAAGGAAAGGACGCTCCTGCCATGACCGACGACCGGAAGCCCTCGCCCGAGTTCCAGCCCGGCCGTGGATACAGCAAGGAGGACTGGGACGAGGTGTCCGACAACCCGGAACTGACGGAGGAGGAGATGCGGCAAGCCCGGCCCTTCGCCGAAGTGTTTCCGGAGTTGGCCGCCAGCATCAAGCGGCGCCCAGGTCGCCCGCCCGCCGAGAACCCGAAGCTGCAGGTCACCATACGGCTGGACGCCGAGGTGGTGGAGCACTTCAAAGCTGGCGGGCCGGGCTGGCAGTCCAGGATCAACGAAGTGCTGCGAAAGTCGGCGGGGCTCTGACCGCCATCAGCGCTTACCCTTCGCCGCCTCCTGCCGCAGGAACCCGAACAGCAGCTTCGCCGTGGAGGCCGGTTCCGCCTTCTTGGGCGCCTCCTCCACCGCCGGTTCCTCTTCCGGCGCGACGCCGTTCAGCATGTTCTGCAACTCGATCATGCCATCAAGGGCCAGTTCGATCTGGGGAATGGAGGCCCCGAGCACCACGTCGGGCGGCCATTTCAGCCACCCGCAGCCGCGCCGAAACAGCAGCTCGTGGTACTCGTCCTGGGTCATTCGTCGTCCGGGTCGTTTCCCTTCGACTTTCCCTCGTCCTCCGCGGTCGCCTCCTCGATGGGCCGGCCGCCGTTGGCGAGGATCGAGACGAACTCGACCAGGGGCAGCATCAGGCTGCTGATGCCGGCGGACCACACCTTATCGCGCAGGCCCTTGGTCTCGGCCTCGGTCTTGAGGCCCAGGCCGTGCTGGATGACGGTGACGAAGGCGTCCAGATCGGAGGCCAGGAGCTTCTGGTGCGCCGCCTGGAAGCCACCGAAGGCGCGGGAAATGCGCGTCGCGGCGCCCAGCGTCGGCACCAGGGTCTTTTCGTCGTCGCCGAAGGTGATGGTGACTTCGCCGGTCGTGATCTTGGACATGTCGGGATCCTTGCGTGTTGGGGTGTCGGGGTGTCGGGAAATGAGCGGCGCCGCCCCGACAGCAGCGCCGCTCGCCCACGCGCGTGGGATGGGGTTACGGCGTGCCCGCGACGGCTTCGCCGACGAAGACTTCCGAGTTGATTTCCAGGCCGATGGTGGTCTTCACCGTGTCGGCCGAACCGCCGGGGGCGATGGTCGCGGAGGTGACCAGGGCGCGGAAGAACGCGCGGGTCGGCTTCGAGCCGGTGTTGCCGGTGTCGTCGCCCAACACGACCTTGATCGGGTAGTCGCCCTGCTTGTCGGCGGCGGCGAGCTGCGCCGCGATCTGGCCGTCATCACTGCCGTCGCGGGCGCAGGTGATGGACAGGCTGCCGTTGTCCAGGGTGGTCTTGTATTTCCGACGCAGGCCGTCGCCAACCGGCGTGAAGTTGCCGGTCTCCCAGCGGGTGCCGAACTCGGGGATGCTCTCGGCGAGGCCGATCTCTTCCCAGTCGGTCAGGGCGTCCCAGGCCGCCAGGGTGGCCGCCGTCGCGGTCTTGGGGCCGATGTAGATCTTCGCGCCGATGGCGGCGGTCAGCTCGCTCATGATGATGCTCCTCAGACGGTGTAGTGACAGGTGAAGGGGATGGAGACCGACACGCGCCAGAACAGGCCGTCGTCGTCGCCCTTTTCGCCGCCCCCGAGTTCGGGAGCGCCGGTTTCGACCCCGCCGAAGCGGGTGACGCGGAAGAGTTCGCCCAGGGACCGGGCCAGACGCCGCGCCTCGTCGTCTCCGGTGCCGACCGGCACGAAGACGTGAGCGAAGATCACGCCATCGTCGCGCGCGGCCCGCTTGCCCACGGAGCCGATGACCGAGCAGTCGGAGCCGGCGGCCAGGATCTCCAGATGCACCCACGTGTCTTCCGGCGCGGGGTCGTACCGGTCGCGGTTGCCGGGCTCGGCAGGACGGAAGACGCCGCCGTTCTGGTAGGTCACAGGCGTGTCGGTCCATTCCGCCTCCAGCTTTCGCCGGATGGCGGTGTGCGCGTCTGGCGCTGCCATGGGGGCCTCTTATTCGGATCGAAGGATCAGGGCCGGATAGGTCATCTGCTGGCCGGCGGCGGTGTCCTTGCGCGTCGCCAGATGCTTCCGGCCGGCGCGATAGGCCGAACTTTGCCGGTTCTGCTTCGCCAGCCTCAGTTGCGACCGGCCCTTGAGCACATAGCCGCCCTGGAGCGTGATGAAGTCGACAGAGGCGTAGACGCCAGGGAACTGGCGGAAAACCTCCTGCCTTAGGCGCTCAACGATGCCGGCCGGAAGTCTCGCCATCGCCTTGCCCGTGCGCCAATGGTTGGCGTTGACGGTCATCTCCAGCTTGCGGTGGTAGGGCTTGTCGTTGGTGACGACGATCTCGCCCGTGTTCGGCACGCCCTCGGCCGGGACCTGCTTGCCGCCGGCCATGACGAACCACGCATCCTTGTAGGCTCCGCTGTCGACCGGCGAGAGTTCCTGCGCCCGCCGGAGCGCGAAGGCCGCCACCTCCGCCAGCCGGTGGAATTCGTAGCGGATCACGCCGCCGAACTTCACGCTGTCCTCGGAAGCCCCCTTCCGGCCGTCCACGAAGGTGACGACCTGCGGCGGCGTCTTGGATTGCGCCAAGTGCTCGACCAAGCCCTTGCGGGCGATCTCTGCGTGCCGCTTCTGAGCCTCGGGGGGCTTCAGCCGCGCGACGGCCACGTTGATGACGCGCTCGAATGCGGCGGTCGACCGTGCCATGATCCCGCTCCAATTTTCGAGAGGTAACGATGTACGAAAAGATGCTTCAACCAGCCGCCCACGCACGCCTATCGGTTGACATCTTTGTCATGAGCGCCAGCGAGATCGCGGCTGTGAAAGCGGCGGCCTTCAAGGTTGCCACTGCCGAAAACTGCAATGTGCAGGTGGACGAAAGCGACCGGGACAAGGTGCGCGTCATCTTCACCTCTCACCCCTCGCAGTGGCCCTGAGCCTACCCCCTCACCCACACCACGAAGCCAACCAGCGTCTCGGCGTCATACAGCGGCTCCGCCCCCTGCACTGCCCCGCCGTCGAGGAAGTCGCCCTTCTTCGGAGGCCCCGGCCAGCCGGCGGCGGCGATGTCGCGCTGTGCGATCCGCACCTTGCGATCCCCCTGCACCACCAACCCGACCAGTTCGGTGGGCTGGTAGAAGCGCGCCTTGCCGTAGACGGTGCATTCCGCGAAAGCGACGGTCGTGCCGATGCGGCGTTTCAGCGACATTTGCCGGCCGGCCCGGCGGAGGCTGTCGGCGAAGCGGTCGGCGGCGGTCATCCGATCACCATCGTGCGGTAGGCGTCCAGGCGGTCAGCGATGTCCGCCGGCAGTCCGCCGCGCATCACGACCTTGTCCGGATCGGTCCAGCTCATGCGCTCGACGTCCGGGTTCTCGTAGGACCGCAGCATCGGATCCCGGCACCGGGCAAAGTAGCCCAGCTTGACGACGTCGATACAGCAGCGCTCGACATCGGGCGGGGTGGCGCTGTAGCCCGCGGTATAGGTGACCGCCACCCGCCCCGCCGGCCAGCCGATGGAGCAGCCGGAGCCGTCCAGGCGTAGCAGGAAGCCGGCGCCGGGGCTCTCCACCTCATAGGCGGCCGGGTCCAGCGTCTCGCCGTTCAGCAGGACGGACGCGACCGACACGACCGGCGTGCGCTCCAGGATCAGCCGCTCCCGCCATCGGGCGATGCGATAGGTCTCCGTCGCGGCTGCGGCGGCGAAGGATCGGCCGCAGAACGTCTCGATGGTCGCGCTCGCCTGCTCGATCAGCGTCGTCAGGAGCGTGTCGTCCGCGTCCGGGCTCTGCAGCTCGGCTTTCACCTTGGCGAGCGTGGTCAGCATGTCGGGAACTCCGAAATGGGGCGGCGCAGAGCCGCCCCGTCAGGGTCAGGCGACCGGATAGACCGCCGGATGGCCCTTCACGACCACGGCGGAGATGCCGGTGCCGGTGCCGTGGGTGCCGGAGAAGTCGGCCAGCAGCTTCAGGTACCGCTTGCCGCCGACGTAGCCGATCTTCGTCACGTCCGAGGCGGCCTTGGCCGCCGTCAGCGCCTTGACGATGCCGTTACTGACCGACGCCACGCCCAGCAGGTCCGACGCAGCGACGGCGGCGTAGGTCGTGTCGTCGTCGCTGTGGGTCAGCACGAACTCGATCTTGTTCGAGGTCGTGAAGGTGATGCCGCCGGCGCCGATCGACAGGATGATGGCGGCGGCATTGAAGCCGGCGAGGTCGATGGCGGCGGGGGTGTTGTCCGCCGTGTAGACGTTCGGCGCGATCGCTTCCACGACCGCGACGTTGCTGTGCATATCGCGCATGGGTGGCCCTCCTAGGCCGGGAAGAAGGAGCGCGGCGAGGGCTGGCCTCGCCGCAGCAGGATCAGGCGACCTTCAGGAACTTGATGGCCTCGTAGTTCTGCACGCCGCCAGCCACACGCTTGGTCGTGTAGAACAGGACGTTCGGCTTGCTGGTGTACGGGTCGCGCAGCACGCGGACGCCAACCCGATCCAGGATCAGGTAGCCGCGCTTGAAGTCGCCGAACGCGATCGGGAACTTGTTGGCGGCGATCGCCGGCATGTTGTCGTCGGTCTGCACCGGCTTGCCCAGGATCGTCGGCAGTTCGGCGGCGGCGGTCGGGGCCGCCCACAGGTAGTTGCCGTCGGCGTCCTTGAACTTGCGGACCGTGCCCATGACCGCGTCGGACATCAGCCACGCCGCGCCGTTCCGGTAGCCGGCCTTCAGCGCGTAGTAGAGGTCGATCAGGGCGTCGGCGCCGTTGTGGGTGGCGTCCGTCAGGCCGCCGGACACGCCCGACGCGATGAAGCCGATCTTGCCCCAGGCATAGTTGGCGTTCGCCACCGTGTCGTAGGCCAGCAGGCCCTTGGGCTTCTTGTTGCCATCACCGGCAACGAAGGCCGCGCCCTCCTGCTCGGAGAAGGCGATCGACACCTCGTCGGCCAGCCAGGCCTCGATATCCATGTCGCCGTCGTCCAGCATGGTCTGGGTCGCCACCGGCTGGGCATACAGCTCCATGGCGTTGAATTCCAGGCCACCCAGGCGCGGCGTGCTGGTCTCGGGGCGGGCGTCGTTCTCGCCGACCCAGCCTGCGGAGGCGCCGCCCATGTTCACCAGCTTCTTGTAGGTCGGCGCGCCCATCCGGCGGACGGTCGCCAGCGAGCGCATCGCCGACATGGTGCCGAGCACGCGATCGATGCCGGCTTCCATCTCCTCCGGCACCACATAGCCGCCGTCCGGATCGCTCTGGGTGGTGAGCTTGGCCTTCACCTCCAGCTCGCGCAGGTTGGCTTCGGTGCCCTTGCGGAAGAAGCGGCCGAAGGCGTCCTTGTGCTCGGCCTTGGCCGGGTCGGCCTTGCCGGCGCCGCCGAGCTGGCCGGCGGCCATCTTGATGTTCAGGTCGTCCAGCGCCTTCTGCAGGCCGGTGATCTCGGTGTTGATGCGGTCGACCTTTTCGGCCTGCACGACATCGCCCATGCCCTTGCGGATGTCGGCGATCTGCTTGTCATTCTCGGCCTTGAACGCCTCGAAGGCGGTCTTGATGCCGGCGACCAGGGCGACGGGATCGTTGGCGTCCGCGCGCACGGCCGCGATGCCGCGGAACCGCGACATGGAAACGTGGTTCATTTGGGCCTCTCAGGGCTTGATGGTGGAAAGAAGGTCCGCCAGGGAGGCGGTCAGCAAGCCAGCGCGCGGCGTGGCAGAACCGGCAGCGTCGTGCGTACCGGAGGCTTCGCGCAGCATGGAACGCCGCTCGGACCGCGGCACCCCCTGCTTGGCGAGAAGAGCGTCAATGCGGCGCCGGGCCGCGATCTCGGGCCGGAGCGAGGCGGACGCGGCGGGCTCCGGCATGTCGTCCACGCCGTCGGCGAAGCCTTTGGCGACCGCGTCACCGGCGCCCAGCCACGTCTCGGCGTCCATCATGGCCGCCACATCCTCGCGCTTCTGGCCGGTCCTGGCGGCGTAGATGTCGGCCATGGCCGCATCGAAGGGCTCCAGAACGTCCGCCGACGCCCGCATGTCGTGACGGTTGCCGATCGCGACCGCCCAGGCGTTGTGGATCATCAGGAACGACCCGGCGCCCATGCGGATCTCGTCGCCGGCCATGGCGATCACGGAGGCAGCCGAGGCGGCGTAGCCCATGACCTTCACCGTCACCTTCGCGGGGTGCTCGCGGAGCAGGTTGAAGATCGCCAGCCCCTCGAAGAAGTCGCCGCCGGGCGAATTGACGTTGACCGTCACGTCATGCTTGCCGATCGCCCGCAGGGCGCCGGCCATCCGCTTCGCCGTCCAGCCGCCGCCGGTCCAGGCATCCTCGCCGATCACGTCGTAGAGGCTAATTGTCGACGGGTCATCAGCCTCCGCCGCCATCGGGCCACCTGACCAGCGGGCGAGCGCGTCGCTTGGTGCATCCCAGGACAGGCCGTCCGGCCGGTCGAATGCCTTCACCTCAGGCAGGCTGCGCAGGCTCATTGCCCGATCCTCCTTCGCTTGCCGGGGGCGTCTTGCGGCCATATCCGGGCTGCAGTTTCGATGCGTCGCCGCTCTGGCGTGGCAGCTCGGACAGGCCGCGGACCTCGTCCACCATCATCCAGGGGTCATGCCCGCCGGCGCCGAGGGCCTTGGCGAAGAACTCGGCCTGATCCTTCGGCGTGCCGCGGAGCAGGGCCTTCTCGTTGAACTTGGCGTAGTAGCCGTCGCGCTCGCCCTCGGTGAGCAGCACGCGGCTAACCTCCTCCTCCCAGGCCTTGAACCAGGGGGCGAGGCCGTACTGGATGAAGAAGAGGCCAAGCTGCGCGATACCGCTGCCCCAGGACGTCTCGTCCATCATCAGCAGCGGGCGGGGCACGTCGAACGCCCGGGCCACCTCCTCGATCTGATGGCGGCGGTTCTCCAAGTGCTGGCTCTCGACGGAGGTCTGGGCCAGCTTCTCAGCTTTCAGCCCCTCCTCGAAGACCGGCCACCCCTGCGCACTCTCGGCGCCCCGGTATTCCTCCATCTGCTCCTTGAGCCGGTCGATCGCGTCCTTCGACAGCCGGCCGGTGGTCGTCAGATAGCCGCCCAGCATCATGCCGTTCTTGAACAGCTTGGACGCCGCCTGCTCGGCCCGGAGCGCGAGGCCGATCGCTTCGCGCGCCAGCTTCACCCGGCTGACGCCCTCCAGGCCGTCCAGGGACACGTCGCGCAGATGGAACATCTCCGCCGCCGGGATGGTCATCACGCCGCCGTCGCGCCGGGTGTAGCGGTATTCCACCGACCAATCGTCGTTCTGCCTCACCTCCACGCGGGACGGCTCCAGGGGGAACAGCCGGACGATCCGGCCGCGGGAGCGGACCGGGTAGGCGTAGGCGCTGCCGTGGAGGAGCGCCCGCGCCTGCATGGTCGACTTGAAGGTGAACGGCGTCTGCCAGTCGTTCGGCGCCTGCATCAGGATCCGATAGAGCGGATGGTCTGTCGCCTTCTCCACCGCCTCGCCGGCCTTGAAGAGCTGCAGCGGCAGCATCCCGATCGTCTTGGAGATGACCGAGACACAGCGCAGCACCGCGGCGTTCCGCAAGGCCGTGTCGGCGTTCACCACCGCACCGGATTGCGTTTCGCCGCCGGCGCCGCGCATGAAGTCCTTCAACGCCGGATCATCCAGGCTGTCAAAGACCTGCGCCATCACCCCCATCGCGTGGGCGACAGCATCGGCGTCGCGGGCTTTCTGCCCACGCCCGAACAAGCCGAAGAGTGCCATGTCGCCTCACACAAAAAGGATGCCGCGCGCCTCGTAGACCGAAGGCCCTTTGGCCTCCGGGTTCCGCTCCATCAGCTTCGCCGCGTCGAAGGTCGCCATCAGCGGGTCGATCTTCGCGTAGCCGCTCGCCTGCTTCGTCACGAGGAAGGCGTTCTTGGTCGGCTCCACCCGGGCGTTGCCGACGCACCAGTTCATGAGCGGCTGCCCGCCATGGACGAAGGAGCCGTCGATCAGCTTGCGCTCCAGGCCCTTGATGGCGCCGGTCAGGACGTATCCCTGCCCGATGCCGGCGACCTGCTTGCTGTCCTCGGTCACGCCGATCTCTGCGAGCGCGTCCACGATGCCGGCAAGGCCGATGGTGTCGACGCCGACGCAGGCCAGCAGCCCGGCCTCGTTGATCCGGGCGACCACCTCCACCACCCCGTCAAGATCCTCGGGATAGTCGCGGATAACCGTCATGTCGCCGCTGGCCTTGAACCCCTCGTAGGTCGTGACGTTCTCCTTGCGCCGCTCCAGCGCCTTGGGGTGAGCCCAGGCGTGCGCCCAATGGAGCCAGCGGCGGGTTTCCTTCTCGCGACCGATCACGGCCAAGCCGAGCAGGTCGTCCGCGCCGCCGCCGTCGATGCCCACCGTCACCACCTCGGATCGCTCCAGGAGGCGGTCCAGGGTCAAGCCCGGCTCGGCCGCACCTTCCCAATAGTCCGCGCCGGCCCACCGGTCGGACCGGAGGTTCAGGCCGATCTCGACGTTCAGGTGCTTGGCGAGGAAGCCCCGCAGCGACTCCTCGCCGGAGTTCTCGGCCTTGCCGAACTCTCGCTCCAGGAACTCCTCATCCACCGACGCGCCGATGTTCGGGTTCGTGATGTAGAAGTTGGCCCGTTGCAGATAGGCCTTCCCCTCGACCATGCTCCCCGGGAACTCGTAGAGCACCGGGAGGAACTGCGGGTCGATGACCTTCCCGTCGCGCACGTCCCGGGCGTAGTTCAGCTTCTGCCGGAACACGCCGGCCGGGGGTTCGTCCGACTGCGTGGTCAGGTAGATCACCAGCCCCTCGGGCCGCGACGCCAAGCCGCCCATGGCCTCCCGGAACATGTTCTCGGCATTCGGCCGCTTGCCGAACAGCCATAGTTCATCCACCAGGACGATGATCGCCTTCTTGCCGCCCACGGTGTCGCTGTCGGCGGCCACGACCTTCAGCGTGGCGCCGGTCGTCTTGTGGGTGATGGTCCGGATGTGATCCTGGACGTGCAGCAGTTCCGACAGTTCCTCTGACGCCCGGACCATGTCAGCGGCGGGGCCGAAGGAGTTCTTCGCGATCTCGACCGTGGGCGCGAGGATGATGAACTCGCCCGACATCCGCCAATTGCGGATCAGGGCCGTCAGCATGATCCCCGCGGCGATGGTCGACTTCGAGTTCTTCTTGCTGACCAGCAGCAGCGTCTCACGGATGAGGCGCCGGCCGGTCGAATGGTCGTAGGCGCCGAACAGGGCGGACGCATAGTCCATCACCCAGGGGCGGCAGCAGTCGGCGATGGCTGGGCTGCCGGGCGCGTCCACGATCCTAAGGTCGCGGAACACATCCAGCGCGGCCTCGGCCTCCGCCGGGAACAGCGGGGCGAACGGGATCAGGCTCTCGCCCGCCAGGATGCGCCGCTCCCAGTCCGGGCAAGCAGTCGACCACTCCATGTCAGTTCAGCGCCGGACGGCCGCCGGGGGGCGGAGGCGGGGCGAACTTGCCGGTGGCGCGGCTCTTGGCGGCCTCGGCCTTCTGCTCCTTCTTGCCCATGCCCTGCTCCCCCATCTTCGGCTTCTGGTAGGGCAGCACGGCGACCGCCGCCGTCAGCCGCTCTTTGATTTCGACGTCGGGGCTGTTGACCACCGCCATCAGGAACTCTTCGGCGTTCTGGAACTCGGCGGACGCAGGGTCGAACCGCTCCAGAACGGCGGAAACCTCACGGATTTCCTTGCTTTTCGGTGCCTCAGTGCCGGCCGTCTTCTTCCGACCGGCGCCCGGGCGGAAGCCGCCGCGCGCCATCGCTCAGGCCCTCTCGTTTGATTTCAGCGAATTCATACGGGGGAGGATTATCCGCAAATGAGCCCGTACCGGTGTCAGCCCCCGGTTCGGCCCAGACTTTCGATCCCCCCTCCCCCATCAGGCAATCGCGCCGGGTCAAGGGGAAAATCGCGCCCCGATGTCGATTTCTGCGCCTCAGCCCCTTAGCCTGCGCGCCCTCACCTGGGCGGTCTTGGCGTTGTGGCAGGCGAGGCACATCAGCTCCACGTTGGCCGGGTCCAACTCGGCGCCGCCGTCCTTGCGCTCGCGCTTGTGGTCGCCGATCAGCCTGACGGGCGCGCCATCGTCCTCATGCGTCTTGCCGCACCGCTCGCACCGGCGGCCACGCTGACGGATCAGGGAGGACCGCAGCGCCCGCCACTCGGGGCTGGCGTAGAACCGTTCGGCCACTTTTGGCGCAGGCTTGGCCGTCCGCATGTCGAGCGAGCCGACCAGCGGCGGCAGGGAGCGGAGCTTGCCCATCGTCACCCCACCGGCTGCGGCACGTCGACCGTCCAGCCATCCATCGCACCCACGGCGATGCGCCCATCAGGCACGTCACCCATCAGAGGCCGGACGAAGCGGGAGGCGTCGGCGTAGCCCATGGCGATGGCGATCTCCTCGGCAGCGTCGGCAGCATCGGCGATGGCCTGGGAGAGGGGCTTATCGGTCATCATCACCACCACTCTCCAGCAATCAGGAGGGCAAGAGCGAGAGAGGCGCAGGCCCCCAAGGTGAGCAGTTCGGCCGTCATGGTCAGCCCTGCCCCGTCAGCTTGCCGCCGCGCCACGCCAGCAGCGTCTTGAGGATCTCCGAGCCAGCGTAGCCAGCACAGGTGCCGATGCCCGTGGCGGTGAGCGTGTCGGCGTTCATCTGCTGCGCGACAGCACCAGCAGCGATGGTGATGGCGCCCATGGTCGGCAGGTCCAGCACGACCATACGCACCAGCCCCTTCCATCCGCTGTGGCGGGCTTCACGAGACCAGCGCGCTACCATGCCGGCAGCAACGCCGATGGCGGTTGGAGCCAGGGACCGCGCCATCTGGGCGAGGTCGTGGGCAGTGGGATCGGCCATGGCGTGACTCCTCACAGGCCAGCAGCGCGGAGGACGGTCAGCACGTTGACCGGGTGTCCGTCGAGGAAGAAGCCGAGCGGCCCGCGCAGGGTGACGCGCGATCCGAGGATCTTCCGGGCTTGGTCGAGCTTGGTCGGGCAGCCGGCCTCGCCCTCGTCTTTCTTGGGTTTGGTCATCGGCAGCTCCAGAAACGCGGAAACCCCGCGCGGCGGGTGCCGGCGGGGTCCAACTGGGCGCGCTTCGCGCCTCTCCTCTGTCAAGTACACCGAGATTACTAACAAATCGTAAACGAATAGGGGGTAGAGCGTGAAAATCGCCTGACACATGGCGACCATGAGGGGTCATATGACGCCCGTCACCCCCCATGACGTGAGCGATGCGCGCTTGAGTTGCTCAGCCACAGCTTCCATCGCGGCGTCGAACCGGTCGGCTATCGCGTGCCCATGCTCCCACAGGCCAATGCTGGGCCAGTATTCCAGCGGGCAGTACAGCACCTCCACGCTCTCGGCCTTGTGTCCCACCACCTCGCGCCGTCCGCGCCCGCGGAACTCCTTCACCGGCACCATCTCGGCGACGCGCTCGGCCACCACCATGCGATAGGTGACCCGCTCGCCAGCGAACACCGCCTTGCCGTGGCGGTTGGCTTCCTCGAAGTCCTCGGGGCGGGGCGGCTCGGGGAAGGGCGTTGGCTGCACGACCGGCCGATCCGGCGGGCAGCCAAGCCGCGCATGCTCGATGACCAGCAGCCGGTCGGCCTCGGCCAGCGTCCACAGGGCGGCGATGACGGGCCCGACATCGCTGTGCCGCTCCCTGCCCAGCCCCTTGTGCTGGCCGCCGTCGACCCAGCAGCCGATTTCCGCATAGCGGAGCATGTCCGCGACACCATCGGTGCTCCAGGCGCAGGGCTCGTCGTCCCAGCCGGCGGCCTCGCCGATGACCCGCTGGTCCCGGATGGCCCACACGACCATGTCCCAGGCGCTCCCGCTGCGGGTGCGGGCGGTCACGGGCACCGGCGGACGGGTGGCGAAGGTGGCGGGTGCGGGCATTGCGGTCATTGTGCGGTCTCCCGGATGGCGAGTTCGCTGAACGCTTCCCAGGCGGCGTCCAAGACGATGAACCCCTCTTCGGTGTTGGGGGCAATCATGCCGGCGGAGAACAGGAGCCACTCGGCGATGCCCTGTCGGATCGTGTCGATGAGGCGCTTCACGCTTCGGCTCCTTCAGCTTGCAGGGCCGGAGCCCGGTCGAGATAGCGGCGGACGGTCGCGAAGCTGACCTTCACCCCCTCCGCCGTGAGAGTGTCGGCGATCTGCCGGAGCGAAAGCCCGGACGCCTTCAGGTCGGCCATCCGGGCGACGAGGCGGCGCTGCTGGTCCTGGCCGGTCAGCTCCTTCCGCTCGCGGTCCAGCGTCATGCCCAGCGGGGTCCGACCGCCGGTGCGCTTGCCGTCCCGCTTCATCTTCGCGGCGACGGCGGCGGTCCGCTCGGAGACCGCCTCCCCTTCCCGGTGCGCGAAGGCGGCCAGCACGGTGAACAGCAGCCGGCCGACCCCGGTGGAGGGATCCTCCGGCACGTCGGCGAACCGGATGGCCACACCCGCCTTGGCCAGCCGGGAGACGGCGGCCAGGGCGTCGGCGCTGTCGCGAAACATGCGGTCGACTTTGCTTGCGAATACTTGATCGCCCGCTTCGATGGCGGCCAGCAGGCGGCGACCCTCCGGCCGGTCGGCGAGGGGCGTCTTGCCCGACACGCCGGCTTCGGTGAACCAGTCGGTGACCTCCAGACCGGCCCGCCCGGCCATGGCCTCGATGACGGCCTTTTGCTGAGAAAGGCTATGCCCTTCAGAGGCTTGCTCGTCGGTCGAGACCCGGATGTATCCGTATGCAGCCATGCTGTATCAGCCCTGTTGTGTCATTGTGTCATTCGCCGCGTGTCGGCTGCGAAGATGAAACAAAACCGTTCGCAAAGTTTACGGCGTTTTTCTTTGAAGCAACGCCCAAGTATTCCCGCCACATCTTATGCCCCGCAATCCTTAACCACCTTTCCACTGCTCCGGAATAGTCACACTCCAGAACTCGCCACCCCTCCCCCGCTCGCGGATGCTTTGGAAACTTCTGCGGCGAGGATCGCGCGAGCAGGCTGTGTTGCACCGGCATTGTCTCAATGCGGTCCCTGAAGGCGGCAGCCTCGCGCCAGTCGTTGGCGTTCCGCCCCTGCTTCCTGGCGGCGAAGCTCCAGGCCATGCTATCGGCGGTCGCCAGCAGGTCGCGGACCAAGCCGGATTGCAGAGCCGTCGTCTTGATGCCGAAGCCATGCAGCTGAAGGTCCGGCCGCGCGCGTTTCACGGCCAGCAGCACCTCCTCGATGGCAACCGGATCGCCGTTGCGCTTGCAGACGCTGCCGACACCCACCCACATGCCGCGGGACAGGCGGTCGCCGTACATCTCGATGTGGCGGACGTAATCCTCCGGCGCGTAGCCCTGGAGCACCGGCATGATGTAGACCCCGCCCGTGTCGCAGGCGGTCAGCGCGTCGTAGCGCTCAACGGTGAGCTGCTGGTGCTCCTCGATGGTCTTGCCGGTGATCGCCAGCATGTGCGCCTCGCACATGTAGTCCTGCGCCACCGCGGCCAGCAGGTTGCCGTTGTGCGCCCACCGGCGGATTTCCGCGGCGTAAGCCTCGGGCGGATCGGGATAGCCGCCATGGGTCAGGATCGTCGAGAAAGCCCCGCTGTCCATGATCCAGTCGTTGACCGGGAACCGGCCCTTGCGCTTGCGCAGCCGGTTCACACTGACGAAAGCGGCCTGGACCTTGCCGGCATCGCACGGCTGGTGCATCCCGACGAAGAACCGCATTTCCTCCCCCATCACGCCACCTCCCCTTCGCGCCGCTCGCCGGGCATCCCCTTCAGCGCGATCCCGGCGTTCCGGAGCAGTTCCTGTACCGACGCCTGAGCCTCGGGTGTCGCGACATACGGCGCCTCCTCCGCCGGCTTCCCGGCCGGTCCGGTCAGGCGCGCATAGGCGATGGCCTGCAAGCGGTCGCGCTTCTGGCGCAGCGCCTTCTCCTCGTCGTCGAGGAACGGCGCCAGCTCCTCGAAACCGGGGAAGAACCGGAACCGGCGGGCAGCGCGCTTCAGGCTGGCCTTCGTGAAGACGCCGGCCGGGTATTCGTCCATCAGGGTCAGCAGGATGGAGACCTTGGCTTCGACATCAGCGGCGGTCAGCTTTGTGGACGAGGCGTTGGCGTTGCCGAGCGCCAGCAGCCAGCCCTTCATGGCGCCGGTCGACGCCTCGGAAAGCTGCACGGTCTCGACCCACACCAGCTGCTCGCGGGCCTCCTGCGCCATGTCCGGGGTGACGGTCGCCGGCAGCTTCCAGGCGCCGGGCTTCAGGTCGAAGCCGTGTTCTCCCATCACGCTGACCATCGGGGTCTCAGTGGCGGCTTTCAGCGAAGCGCTGAGCGGCCTCGGCCCATCCGTTGCCGTGGCGAGGGCGGGCGTCTGCGCGGTCGGTCGGTCGATGTGTCCCATTGGCGGCGGTTCCTTCGGGCAGGGGCTTGGTTCGGTTGGCGTGGGCTTCGGCGATGGCGCCTTCGAAGTAATCCAGGCCGCGTGGCGGTCCCTGGCCTCGGCGCCGGCGATTGCCCATCAGCCGTTCGACGGTGGGGAGAATGTCCAGATCGGGGGACCAGCCGGCCTTCAGCCAGACGATCACCCGGCCGTAGTCGCCGAACCAGCTGGGGCTTTGGTCCCATCCGGTGGAGGCGGCGATGCGCTCGCCAACGGCGACATGCTCGGCCTTCGGATCGACAGCCGCGGGTGCGGTGGCAGCAGCAGGATCCTTGATAGGTTCTATGGTAGGTTTGGGTGCAGATTTCGCACCCCTCACTGTCGTTTTCTGCACCAGTGCAGATTTCGCACCGGTGCAGATTTCGCACCCCTCATCAGAGCTATCGGGGGCAGACAGGGACGCGAGAGTAGGGACATCGATCCTATACTCGCGAGGCTTTCGCGCCCCTGCATCCGCTTCCCGAACCAGCACCAGCACCCCCGCCGACTCCAGACGGCGTAGGGCGTCCTGGGTGGTGCGCTCACTGATCCCGCAATCGGCGGCCACGCGCTTGACGGTCGGGAACACGCGGCTCCCGTCGTCGTCGGCGAAGTCGCACAGCCGCAGCAGCACCAGCTTCGCGGTGCCGTCGAGCCGAGCCGGCCAGACCATGGATTGCAGGGAGAAGCTCACGAACGGTTACTCCGCGGCCAGCAGATCGGACTGCGCATCCCGCGCCTCAGCGCGCCGGGCCATGCGCGCCAGCTTGTCGGCCATGTCGATCAGCGCCAGCGGCCGAGCCTTGCAGGACGGCTGCTCGATGACGGCCCGGTCCGCCTCCTGCAGGAGGATCTCGGCGGCAAGGCGCAGGCCGGGGGCGGTGTCGGTGGTCAAGTTCGTCTCCATGGAGGGAAGCCCCGGCCGAAGCTGGGGCGCGCCGTCGATCAGCGGATGGTTCCCATGAAGGGCTTGACCCCGGTGTCCGTCCCGATCCAGGCGACGGCTTCGGAGAAGGCCTGCAGTTCGATGTCGTCGGGCTGGTGCAGATCGAACCACATCAGCAGCTTGCCGCCGTCGATGCGGTACCGCAGAAACGCGGTGACCGGCCAAGCCTGCGTCTCCCCCTGGTACACCGGCAGGCCGAGCACGAACTCTTCGGGCACCACGAGGTTGCCCTTGCTGGTCACGCCCTGCGTCGTCTCGTTGTAGGTGAACTGCCGGGATCCGTCGCTGAGACGGGTCGCCGACACGAAGTCGACGGTGCGCTTCGCCTCCAGATGCTTCGCGATCTCCAGGATGTCGGCGCCGCTTGGCTGCCGGATGTCGAGCCGGTTTTCCTCCATGAACCGGACGAAATCGGCCTGCGCCATGGCCCGACCGTCGGCTTCACGCCACCGGCGCCACTGGAGCGACTTCGGCATGGAGTAGATCACGCGCCAGTCGGCCCAAGCCGGCTGCATGGTGGCGCTCTCGGTCGCCGGTCCGTGGTAGTTCAGCACGCCGACGATGGTGGCGGACTGCTGGTCGGCGAACACGACCGAGGCGTCCGTCTTGAAGCGGTTGAAGTAGGTCGCGAAGCTGGCGGCATCGTGAACCGTGACGGAGCCCTTGGCGCGCGAAGGGGCCGGCAGCAGAGCCTCCAGGCTCTCCAGCTTGGCGCCCTGCGGGATGATCGCGTAGGCGGTGCCGTTGTGCTCGGCGCGAGCGCCGCCCAGGCAGATGCCGGCGTCGATGACGGATTGCAGACCGGTGGTTTCGGTGGCGGCCATGGATCAGGCTCCCTTGTTCATGGTGGTGACGTTGGTCATGTCACGGAGCGGGAGCTTTTCCTGCCGCGGGTCGTCGCGGAGCAGGGAGCCGCCGGAGGTGACGAAGAAGACGCTATCCAGCATCGGCGCCGCCGGGATCTTGCTGGTGACCTTCGCCTGCATCAGGACGCTGCCGGCCCCGTTGGGCTTCATGCTGATGGTGATGGTGACGCTCCCGGCCTTGAGCGTTTCGGCAACGGCCATGCCGAGTTCGGTCAGGGCATCGGACGCGCGACCAAGGGCTTCGCCGCCGCCGATCTGCTCGAACACCTCGTTGAATGCCTTACTCATGTTCGGTATGCTCCTGTGGTTGATGTGAATTTCGGCCTTCTGGCCGTTCAGCCCCGCCGCGCCACGGCGGGGTTTTTCTTTGTGCGGTTCACGCCACCCCAGCCATGGCGGCCAGTTGATGCCCCGCACGGGCGGCGCGGGACCGGATGGTGTTGCGCGGGATGCCGGTGCGAGCGGAGATGGCGTCGCTGTCCTCGCCCTCGATCCGCAGCAGAACCAGCGCCTGCCGGAAGTCGGCGGGCAGCCGGTCGATCAGCGACAGCGCCTCGCGCAGTTCGGCGGCGACGGCCTGGACGGCGGGCGCAACGGGCTCGTGGCGGTCGGCGTCGAAGGCGACGTGCGGGACGATGGCCTCGCGCCGCACCTCGTTGATCCGCAGGCGCCGCATCATGACCGATGCCCAGGCGATGAGGTTGGTGCCGGGCTCGAAGCGGTCGCGGTTCTCCAGGCAGCGCACCAGGGTGTCCTGTAGGAGGTCGGCGGCGTCATCGGCGGAGCGGGCGAAGCGGCGGGCGATGGGGCGGAGCTGCGGCAGGAGGTCGATCAGGTCGGCTTCAAAAGTGGCGTCCATGGTCAGCCTCCCATGCAGAGGCTGGACGGCGCCGACATCATCACCGGCAGGCCGTAGATGCGGCCTTCCCGGTCGCTCGTCTCGGCGCGGCGGGAATTGGTCGGGAGCGCGACCCGAACGGCGGCGAAGGCGGACAGGAACAGGTCGTCACCGACGATGGTCGGCGTCGGCTCGTCGTCCTCTTCGACCTCTTCCGGCTCGGCCATGACGCTCTTGGCGGCGCGGCCATCCTTCAGCCTGATTTCCCACAGCTTGCGGGAGATCGTCATGGGAGAGGCGCCGCACCGCTCGGCCATCTCCTTCCTGGTGAGGCCGGCAGCGACCCACTCGCGGAGTTGGCTCACCGTCGCGAGCACCTGCCTCCCGCCGGGCGCAACAGCCGGCAAGCCCATCGCCTTTCGGTCGAGGCGCGCGAGCGACTTCGAAATGCCCAGCCGAACGCCGATCTGAGCGTCGTTCAGGCCTTCGGCGTGAAGATTGCGGGCTATCTCCCGGCGCTCTTCCCTGGTCATCACGCAGCCCTCCGCCATGCGAACCGGCGCTTGCGCGGCTTTTCCGTCCGACCGTCCGCCCCATGGAACGCCGCCTCGGCGAAGCCCTTGCCGAAGTGGACGGCCAGGGCGACCAGATCGGTCAGCGTCCAGCGGGCGGTGCCGTTCAGCTTGTCCATGCACTGGCGCGGGCTGAGGCGCAGGATGCCGGCCAAATGATGGGCGGGCTTCACCGGCGGCAGGCGGCGCCGCACGGCGCGGGTGATGTTGCAGAGGACGATCTTGAGCCCGGAGATACCGCGCAGCAGTGCGGCCTTCCCGCGCTGCCTACGGGTACCACTATTGCTCGTGTTGGGTTCAGAATGATCCCCATGAGAGACGCTTTCGAACAGCATCGGTCAGCCCTCCGCCCGGATATTCTGATGCTGGTGGCGACCGTCACCGCGACGCTGGAACTGCTGGGCCAGATGACGGCAAAAGAGCCGGAGGCTGAGGGGCTGATCCGTGTTGTCCGCGAAACCTGGGGCTGACCGATGATCACCGAACGATGCCCGCCGAATGGTCTCGCCCGAGCCGCTTGGTTCGTCCGAGAGGCTGCCGAGTGGGAGGATGCGGGAAATCTTGACCGTGCTGCCCACTGCCGCCGGGTCGCGGCCGATATCGAACAGACCGAATTCAGCAGCCGGCCGCTGCTCGCCCTGATGGGCAAGCCCGGTTGATGCGCGAAGGTGGAGGGCGTCCGTGCCGATTGCGCCATGGACGTGGGCGCAACTGGTGGGGTAGCAATGTCCTTGGGAAACGATCATATTCGTAACCTCTTGATGAAATCACGGACGCCGGCTGCCGATGGGGATTGGGGCCGGCGTTCGTTTGTCTGGGGGTTAGGTCTTCGCCCGCTCGCGGCGGACGGGGGAAAGGGCCGGCGCGGTGTTCGCCTCGGCGAGCATGCGGGCTGCAGCGCTGATGCTCCGGCTGGAGACGACCGTCTGGCGCAGGCTGTCGCGCAGGGCGGCCGCGCAGGCGTCCAGGCAGTTGTCGCAGGCCGACCAGTAGGTACCGGGCGCAGCAACCGCGCGCAGTTCCACGGCCAAGCCGCACGGGCAGCGGCAGGGCTTCACGACGCCCTCGCTTCGGCGGGGGCGCGGCGGGGCGCCGGCCGGCTGGCACGCTTCGCCTTGGCGATCTGCGCCAGAGCATCGAGCGAAAGCTTGATCCTCCGCCGCTTCGCAGCCGAAACGAGGTCCGCCCAATGATCGGCGGGAATGGAATTGCGATGCCGCCACACGGCGACATGCGTCGGGGGCACATCAAGGTCGGCGGCGAACTCGCGGACGGATGGCCACAGGTCGATGATGGCGGCGAATGTGTTCATGCTGATGAAATTACGCTACGTAATTTCGCTGGTCAACGTCGAAAATCACACGGCGTAATTCCTAGCGTGTTGAGCGATTTGTCGCAGTGCATTACACATCGTAATATGGATGAGACCCCTGCGGATCGGCTGAAAGAGGCGCGAGTTGCCCGAGGTTTCCGGACTGCAAAGCAGTTTTCGGACACCCACGGCATTCCTCAGCCGACCTATTCCACCCATGAGAGCGGGTCGCGGAAGCTCACCAGAGATGCAGCTTTAAGGTATGCATCCCTCCTCAACATCAGCGTAGAGTGGCTGCTGACCGGGAACGGTGAAGGGCCGCATATCCAGCCTGATGAGGCGGAGAACAAGGTCCATGTCGCCAGCATCCCGGTCTTGGGAGCGGTACAGGCAGGGCATTGGGTGGAAGCTGTGGAGTGGGATCGAGACGAGTGGTACGAGGTCGCAGTCCCTCCAGACCCGCGCTACCCTGACCAGCGGCGATATGGTCTCGCCGTCCGCGGCCCCTCGATGAACGAACTGTATCCCGACGGCAGTGTCGTAATCTGCATCAGCTTGTTCGAACTTGATCGGGAGCCCCGCAATGGGGAGCGCGTCGTCGTTCAGCGCCGCCGCTACGATGGATGCGTCGAAGCGACCGTGAAGGAATACCGGCAGTCCGACGACGGCAGCATCTGGCTATGGCCCAGGTCGACGCACCCCGCGTTCCAGCAGCCCGTGCCCTTCCCCGATCCCGGCGATGAGGAAGTCACGATCACCGGTTTGGTGGTGGGCAGCTACCGGGCTGAATAGGCCCAGGCAAAGGAATGCCCGCCACGGCAGGCCGGGCGGGCAGTTGGTGGGCAGAGAGGAAACGCTTCCCTCTCGGCAACAGGATAGAAGCTGAACCGTTCCGGGCAAAAAGAAGCCCGCCTCGGGGGCGAGGCGGGCTGAGGTGGTGCATTACCTTGGAGAGCGCGGATTAGGCGCCTCGATTGCCTCACGAAGCAACAAGTGCCTGGGACTGAGTCGTGTGGCACGTTGACGCTGCATCGACAAAAGAAAACCCGCTCCGCCAGGAGCGGGGCGGGCCAAGGCTTCGTACTCAAGGAGCAAAACCTTGAACGTGGCATTGGTCCCTTTGTTCCACAAGAAAGCCCGCCCGCCACCCGGCCGGCGGGCTTTCGTGCTATCGCGGACCGGTCAGGGCTGCGTATTGCTGATATAAAGCCGGTCGATCTCGCCATCTTTCAGCGTGGCCTTCGCCCGCACGGAAATATCCCTGCGGGCGGCCATGGCGGTGGCATAGACGTTGTTGGGAAGGGCGAAAGCCGGGTCGGTGATCCTGCCTGGATACCGGGAGTTCGGCTCGTCCAAGAACGCGACCTTGCACCCACCCGTCTCCATATCGAGTTCGGTGATGAGAACGTGATAGGTTCGCTCATCTCCGACTTCCAAGGGCTCATCAGCCATGATGGCGGCCTTCTCGGCGACCCCTACAGTAGCCATGCGGCGCCCGGCAGCGTCGCCAATCGTCAAGGTGGCGGCGGTTTCCCCGACAGGCGCGACCGCCTGTTTTACGGCAGGCTTCAGCGCATCCGCCATCTTATCGATGGTGGTGAGCAGGCGGTCGACAACGGGCTGGTCGCGATGCCCCAGCTCCTTGATTGCCGCCTCCAGCGCTCCCCTCAGATGACGCATCTCTTCTCGGTTGTTAACAGCCTTGGAGACAATATAGGTTATCAGAGACGCGAGGAGAGTGGCTAGGGTGGCCGAAATGAGCGGCTGCTCGGCCGCCCATTTGACCCAGGCCATAATCTCAAAGCACTTTGCCTCAGGCGCTCTGGTAATAACCCTGATAGCTAGCGCGTCTTTATGCTGAACGTACTTTTCGGTAACGGCGAAGTTAGCGGTTACGCCGACAATCCTTGATATGCCCTTCAAAGACTCGGCCAGTGCCGATAATTCAATCTCGTGGCGATCCGCGTCCATTCCATCGAAGCGGATTACAATCGGCTCGCCGATTGTATCTCGAAGCACGACCAATTCCTCACCCCTCCCCCGGTCTATTCATCACCCGCGCCTACTCCTTGGCCGTGAGCCTCAGGATCACCGCCGCCAGGATGTCGGCCGCCGCACCCACAGCTTCGGATGGCATGTCTGATCGCCCACTGGCCGCCTGTGTGACGCGCCCCATCATCGCCCGCACCTCTGCCTTCGGCCTGGCGCGCTTCTTTGCCCGGTCCAGGATCAACTGCTCGACCAGCAGTTCCAGGGCGGCAACGCGGGCGGGGAGGTTGTCAGTCATGATGAACTGAACTCCACAGGATACAGCGCACTTACAGCTTCGACAGGGTTCCCAAAGCGACCGGCGTCGGCTTCTCGCGGCCATCAAAGATCACATGAGCATCGGCCGCGGTGACTGCGTAGACGGTGCCGACCCCGAACGTCGCATGACGCACCCGCTCGCCAGCAACGAACGGCGAAATCGATGCGTATTGCACTTTGCTTGGGGGTGGCGCGCCGACTGACGCGGACCTGACAGCGGAGGCGTTCGCGATGGCAGGAATGCGGCCAATGGCGGCAACCAGCCTGTTGATTGCTTCAGATCGCAGCGCGTCCGGAGACGACGGAGACCCGCCTCCTCCGCAGATGGTTTGCATGTGGTCATTTGCCACGAAGTCAGCTCGCTGAACTCCGCCGAAGACGTTTTGAACTCGCGCGTTTGAGCACGATCTCCACTCCCTGGAGGCCCGGTCACGAACCACCTCATCAAAGGCTGGAGCGCCTTTGCTGGCGGCCTTGATCTCGAATGCGTAGGATAGCTGAACTCCTCCGCTAGAAACCTCGTATGCGTAAGACGCGTTTCGCGGCATCAAGAGGGCCGCAGCCAACAAGTTCACATCAGTCTGACTGTATGTAACAGTCTGTGTTTGCTGCTGGGCGGCCCTCTCATCCCATTGGAGTTTCTTAACAGTAATGTTAACAGGCGCTTGCCCTTCCTTAACGAAGGTCAGGCTCTGCGACAGTTCCCGCAGTTTTGGCATGACGTCTTCTTCAACAAGCCTATCGTCAAAGGTAATCTTTACAATCACCTCTCGGCCCGCGGCTTCTTTGGACGCAAACTGAGGAAATAGCTTGGCGACGGTCGTTTTAAGTTCGCCCGTCGAGAACTCAAGGTTCGGCAGCTCGGCTTGCAATGCCTTGAACTCTCGCGACCCTGGGCCGGCTGCTTCAGCGCGATCAAAAACTGCCTGGGCGAGATTGTGTGGCCTTGACCGAGAGCCGGGCGGCAGCTGCTTCCGCAGCAGTGCAATTGAGTGGTCATAGATGGCCCGCTGCTGATCAGGCTCCTTAAGCGATGGGAACTGCTCAATAGCATCGGTCACTACCCACTGTAGGCGCCCGCTCCTGTTTCCGTCTGCCGCGACGGCATCCGCCTCGTTGCGGAGCGCTACGAGTGCTTCCGGCGTCAGGACGGATGCGAAGCCTTCATAATCCAGCCTTTTGACAGCCTGGATCAGTTGCTCCGGTGACAATGGGTCTCGCATTTCGGCGCTTAGCAGGCGCGGCAGCTCGGCCTTGAATTGTGGGTTCTCATTGACCACTTCCGCGGCCCGTTTGGCCCCTGGGCCATAACCAGAGATTTCAGTTTGGATTGCCCGGTAGGCGCGTTGGTAGTCGCCCTTCGCAGCTAGCGTCCGCGCCTCCTCGCGCCTCTGCGCTTCGTATTTATCGGTGGCCGTAGCGCATCCGCTCAGCATAGCCACCAGCGCCGCAGAAGCGGCGACACCTTTTAACGTAAGCACTCTCACCCCCATCAGCGACGCGCGAGCGCTACCACTTTAGCGCAACCGTAGTATGCCAGGGCTCTGCTGCGGGGTCGCGTCATCTAAAATTACGCAACGTAATTTTCCTATTGACGGTCTTCAATTACGCAGCGTAATTTATCCCTCACCAGCCCAGCCATTCCCCGCGGCTGGCACCACTGCCGCCGGGCCTGCCCCCATGGGTCCGGCGGGTTTTCTCCCGACAGCGAGGACGCGCGACAGATGGACGAACTGGCCTACCTCAACCGCCACCGCGAAGTGACCGAGATGTACATCGGCCTCGCTCGCTTGAGCTTGCGCGAAGGCTTCCCGTCTGAGGCGGAGCGACGACTGGACGAATGCTGCCGGAAGCCTGACGCGCTGCGTGAAGAACGCATGGGGCCGGAACTGACCGCCAAAGCCAAGGCCGCTGGTCTGATCGCCTAACCCCGCCGCCCGGAGCAGTCCGGGCCGGCTTTCCCAAGGGCGTCTGAGCGCCCTTCGGCAAGCTGATGGAGAGACGCATGAGCAAGCACACTCCCGGTCCTTTCCGCTTCACCCCGTTTGTTGGGGGTGACGGCCGCACCGGCTACGCGATCCTTTCCGACAACCCCGAAGTTGGGCGCGGCTACGGCGTCATGTGGGTGGAAGAGGGCGAGTTCCCGAACGCGAAGCATGATGGGCCGCTGTTCGCCGCCGCGCCGGACCTGCTGTCCGCCCTGGTCACCTACCACAACGCGGCCATGGCGGGGCGCGACCCGGACAAGACGATGATGGACCGGGCCGCCGCCGCCCTCGCCAAGGCGGAGGCCTGACCGATGGACGCTCTGACCGAACAGCAAGCCAGCCTTATGGCAAGCATCCCCGGCGCGCTGGGCATGGATCCGACGCAGAAGGATTGGGCGCCCGTGATGTCGCGCCGCGTGTGGGATGTCGTGATCACGATCCCTGACGGGCTGGTCGAGACCCACCGCCGCTTTCTGCCGATCCTGCCGATTGGACCCGGCCTCATTGGCGTCGGCTTCGCCCGCCTGACCGAAGCTGGTCGCGCCGCCGTTGCGGCCCGCGGGGAGGCTTGACCGATGCGCCACTCCCGCACCCACCTGGAGCGCGCCGTCGAGGCCTTCAACGCCGACACCCCGCCCGGCAGCCCCGTCACCGTCCGGACCTTTTTCGGCCGCCGCGTCGAGACCGTCACCGCCAGCAAGGCGTCGCTGGTCGGCGATGCGGCCGGCGTCTGGCTCATGGGCGTCCGTGAGCGCTGCGACCTCACCCGCGTGGTGCCGGCATGAGCCGCTTTCTCCTCGTCACCGCCGCTGTCCTGACCGCCGAAGGTGCGCTGTGGGCCGCCGGCCGCATCATAGGAGCGCTGATATGAAATGGATCAACACCAGCCTGCCCCTGTCCTTCGGCGGGGAACACGACGGCGAAGACCTCGCCGTGCGGTTCAGCGGCATCTACCACGGGCCCTGCCGCGGTCGCCGTGAGGGTGGGCTGCAACTGGAGCCGGACGAGGCCGAGACCTTCGAGGTCTACATGGTCCAGATCGAGATCGGCGGACCGTCCGGCAGCGGCTGGATCAGCTTCCCGAACGCGCTGCTGACCGACCGGCTGATGGAGCAGCTGAAGCGCATCGGCATCGAGGAGGAGCGGGCCGCCCGTGAGCATGCGGCGGAGATGCGCGCCGAGATGGCGGCGGAGGATCGGCGGGAGCGGATGGCCGGCTTCGGCATGGCCGCGGAGTGAGCGATGCCGATCACACTCACCCCGGAGGAAGAGGCCGCCCTTGAAGCTCTTGAGGACGGCTGGAGGAAGGAGCTCGACGCATGAATGCCCTGCACACCGTCCCCGCCGAAATCGCCCCAGGCGTCTATGAGATCGACGCCGAGGCCTACCACGCCGGCCCCGGCGCATCGGTCTCCATGCTCCGCGCCTTCGCCGACAATCCGGCCCGGATGCGGTTCGGGATCCGAAAGGAGACCGCCGCCCAGCGCTTCGGCACCCTGATCCACTGCGCCGTGCTGGAGCCCGACACGCTGGACATCCGGTTCTGCGCCACCGACCTGGAGCGCTTCGACAGCCGCACCGCCGCCTACAAGGCCGAAGTGGAGCGCGCCGATGGCCGGGAACTGGTGAAGCGCGCCGAGCTCGACGAGGCCTGCCGCATCCGCGACGCCGCCCATGCTCACCCCATTGCCGGCGAACTACTGGCTCCGGCCGGGCTGCTGGTCGAGCGGTCGTTCTACTGGACCTGCCCGGAAACCGGCCTGCTGCTTCGCGGTCGCGCCGACGGGCTGCGCCCGGATATGCGGGTGATCGTCGACCTGAAGTCCACCACCGACGCCGGCCCGCGCGAGTTCAGCCGGTCCGCCGCCGAATACCGCTACCACTGGCAGGCCGCCCATTACTGCGATGGCGTGACCGCTGCCGCCGGGTGGGAGCCCGAGGCCTTCATCTTCATCGCCGTCGAGAAGACGGCTCCCTTTCTGGTCGGCGTCTACGAACTGGACGCCATCGACATGGACAAGGCGCGCGAACGCCTCTCCGACACCAAGGCCGCCTTTGCCGAGAGCCTGCGCAACGACGTCTGGCCCGGCCATTCCGCGAGCCTGGAACGCCTTGAACTGCCCGAGTGGGCGCACCGCTAAGGATCCCGCATCATGACCACCACGAACACCGCGGCCGCCCCCGGCCGCTCGCTGGCGGAGCTGCGCCAGGCCGGTCGCCAAGTCGCCAAGCAGGCCGGCGGCAGCACCGTCGCCGCCTTCTTCGACGCCAACAAGGAGACGCTGAAAGCCCTCCTCCCGGCGCACATGACGCCCGACCGCATGATGAAGATCGCGCTCGGCGCCCTGCGCACCACGCCGAAGCTGATGGACTGCACCATCGAGAGCCTGTTCGGCGCCGTCGTCGTCTGCGCCCAGATGGGCTTGGAGCCGAACACGCCGCAGGGGCACATCTACCTGATCCCGTTCGAGAACCGGCGGAAGGGCGCGACGGAAGTCCAGATCATCGTCGGGTACAAGGGCCTGATCGACCTCGCCCGCCGGTCCGGCCAGATCGAGAGCCTGTCGGCCCGCGTGGTCCATGAGCGCGACGCCTTCGACATCGACTACGGCACCGCCGACAGCATCACCCACAAGCCGTTCCTGGCCGGCGACCGCGGCAAGATCACCGGCTTCTATGCCGTGGCGAAGCTGAAGGGCGGCGGGGTGCAGTTCGAGTTCATGTCGGTGGCCGAGGTGAACGCGGTCCGCGACGGCTCGCAGGGCTACCAGACGGCCAAGCGCTTCAACAAGTCCAACACCCCCTGGATGACCAACTACGAGGAGATGGGCAAGAAGACGGTGATCCGCCGGCTGGCGAAGTACCTGCCCATGTCGATTGAGATGGCGAACGCGGTGGTGCTGGACGGTCGGGCCGAAGCCGGCGAGACGCAGGGCCTGGACCGCGTGCTGGACGGCGACTTTACGGTGGTCGGCAGCGACGAGGTGGCGCCCGAGCAGGAGCCGCAGGCCGAGCAGGCGGAGACGCCACACGACCCTGAGACCGGCGAGGTGGTCGAGGTCCAGCAGGCGGCGACGCAGACCGACAGCCTGCCGGCCGAGACGACCGACTGGCCGGCCAAGGTGGCGGAACTGAAGGCCGGCGCCAACGCCTGCGCCGACGTCCAGGCGTTCGTCGCCTTCAAGAAGGCCAACAAGGCGACCATCGATGCCATGCCCGACGACGTGCACGCCGATTGGTGCGACTTCGCCGAGGCGCGCGCGGGCGAACTGCGGGGGCCGAAGTGATGCGCCCCTCCCCCGCCGACGACACGCCCGCCATGCCCGCGCTGGAACTCGCCCTGATGCGGGCCGAGGCCGATGCGCACCGGGCTGGATTGGGCGCCTGACCCCACACAAGCGCGCATAGCGCAGGAGACCCGACATGGACCTTTCCACCATCCGCATCGACGCATCGCCGCTGACCAACACCATCCGCATCGGTCGCGTCGGAGCCAAGCCGGGCGTCTATTTGGACAAGCGTGACGCCACCGGGGAGTGCATCGGCGCGGTCATCGAGCATGTCATGCACGGTTGCCCCGACGGCGCCACGCTGAGTGTCACGGCCCCGGATGGCCGGCATTACGATCTGACCGTCAAGCCCGTCCAGTCCGCCACCCCCTCCGCCTGAGAGGCCGACACCATGGCAAAGTCCGATTACATTTGCTGCGACCGCTGCGACTGCAAGATCGTCTACGACCACGACGACAGGATCATGGAGGGGCTGGTCGCGCTTGGCCTGGATAAGGCGCCCGCCCTGTGCGAGACGTGCCGCGCCGCCACGGCTCCGGCCCCTGCGGCAGTGCCGATCTGGCAGCCGATTGAGACGGCGCCGGAGGATGGGACGCGCATCGATGTGTGGTCCAAGCTGGATGAGCGCGTCACGGGCGCAAAGTGGCACAAGGATGCGTGGCGCTATTGGGGCATCGACGGCTTCGAAAGCTGGGCCTGGGTGAAGGTCGATGGGGAGGTTACCCACTGGATGCCGCTCCCTCCCGCCCCCTCCGCCTCCCCTGCGGCCAGCACGGAGGCGCTGACTACCTGCGTCACCTGCCAGGGTTTCGGCTCGCGCGCCCATCCTGACGATCCGCACCCGCTGCCGTGCCCGGACTGTGATGGTTCCGGTTCTGTCGGCACGGAGGCGCTGACCGAGACGGCCAAGCGGATCGCGTGGGAGATGCGCTACCGGTTCTGCGTCAACTACGGCCATTGCGGCGATGCGGAGAGCATGTGGGGCGACATGATTTCGCCTGACCGCGACGCCTGCCTCGCAGCAGCCCGCGCCGCGCCCCCTGCGGCCGAGAGCGTGGACGAAGGCCGGCGCATCCTCGAAGAGATGACCGCGCTGTTCGAAATGGGCGACGAAGCGAACACCCCCGGCACGGACAGCTACACCATCCTGTGGCAGGCCCGTGAGTTCCTGCGCGGGCGCGGGCGCGGGGAGGGTTGAGGCGATGGCTGACCACAAGCGCCGCTTCCGCATCTTCCTGCAGCTGGTCTGCCGCCCGCACCCCTGGAGCTACGGCGGCTCCGCTTGGACGCGCTGGACCCGCCATTTCGTCGGCCCGCGTGAAGCATGGCACATCGCTGGCGTGCTGGCCGCCTGCCCTGATTATGAGGAGCCCACGCGATGACCGACACCCACACCACCGCCCTGTCGCCGGAGGAACTGGCGGAAGCCTGCATCGCCGACATGGACGGCTGCACCTACCGTGGTCGCGTTGACGCTATCGCCGCAGCGATCCGCCAGCACTCGGCAGACAAGGACCGGCAGATCGAGGTGCTGACGGCTGATAACGAATGGCTGCGCTCTGCCCACAAGGCTTCCTCGACCGGCCAGTTTTCCGCCACCGAACGGGCTGAAACCGCAGAGGCCGCGCTGTCCGCCTCGCTGGAGCGTGAGCGGGCGATGCGGGAGGCGCTGAGAAAGTGCATATCGCCGTACGCCGGGTACGCCATCCAGAACGATAGCCAAGCCGTGGACGTGATGAAGGGCTTCTACGCCCACATCCGCGAAGTTGACGGTATCGCCCGCGCCGCCCTCCAGCCCCAGGAGGCGACCGACTGGCGACCCGATGCAAGGCAAGCAATCATCGACGATGCCCGCGCTGCCGGGCTGCTTGATGGGGGAGCGACCGATGAGCGCTGAATACCGGGCCGAACAGCGCGACGACGGATGGATGATCGTCGTGCCGGATGGAGGTCCCGCGCTCTACAGGACCATCCAGTGCAGCGACAAGGACGCCGCAGCCGTCGCGCACGCCATGAACCGAGCCTTCGCCGCCGGCAAGCGCCGCCGGTCGGACGAAATCAACGCGCTACTGAGGGGTGACCATGACCGCTGACCTGTTGGAGCGCGCCCGCTCCGCCGTGACGGTGGAGGAGGAGTGCGACGCGCCGCGCATCCACGAACTGAAGGCCGACCCCACCCCGTTCAGCGACCTTGTGTCCGGTCGCAAGCGCGCTGAAGTCCGCCGGGACGACCGGGGATTTCAGGTCGGGGACAAGCTGTTCCTCTGTGAGTTCGACCGGAAGGCGCAGACCTACAGCGGCCGGCAGTGCTGCGCCAGGGTGACGCATATCCAGCGGGGCTACGGGCTACCGGAAGGGCTGGTCGTGCTGTCGGTGGACGTGCTTTCGACGCTCAACGTGGTTCCGGACGCCGCCAGCCCGGACGGCGGAGAGGTGGGGGAGAAGGCGAATGGGTGACAAGCTGCTTACCCTGGAGGAGTGGGCGGAGGCGGTCTATGGGAAGCACCGCCCCAACCTCGATACCCTGCGGCGCTGGGCGCGACAGGCTCGCATCTACCCGCTGCCTGAGAAGCACGGCCGGACCTACTTCGTCATTCCGACCGCTCGTCACATCGACCCGAACAAGCCAATCGTCAACCCGAAGAAGAGACCGCCGAGCGGTCCGTTGGTGGAGAGGATCCGTGGGAAGACGGCGTAGCACGAAAACCAAGGGGCTCCCGCCGAACCTCTACGAGCGCGCCGGCTACTTCGCATGGCGCGACCCGCGGGACGGCAAGGAGTACGGGCTAGGCCGCGACCGGCGCGCGGCCATCAGCCAAGCGATCGAGGCAAACCACGAGGTGGAAGGCACGCGCGGCAAGCGCTCGCTGGTTGACCGGTTGGTCACCGGCAAGGACAACAGCATGGGCGCGTGGTGCGACAACTACCTGAAGGTTCTTGAGGCCCGCGGATTGGCCGCCAACAGCATGAAGGTGTTTCGCTCGCGCCTGAGCACCGTCCGCGCCCGTTGGGCAGATCACCGGATCGACGCCATCACCACCCGCGACGTGGCGGAGTTCATCGACCAGTGGGACGGGCAGGGGAAAAAGAGCATGGCGGCGGCGATGCGCTCGTTTCTGCTCGACGTGTTCAAGGCGGCGCAGGCAAAGGGGTGGGTTCTGAGCAACCCGGTCGCCCCGACCCGCGCGCCAACGGTTGAAGTGATGCGCGCCCGCCTGACGCTTGAGGACTTCCGCAAAATCCACGCCGCCGCCTTGGCGCATCACCCCGCATGGGTGGCCCGAGCGATGGAGCTGGCGCTGGTTACCGGACAGCGCCGCGAGGACATCGGCCGATTGGGGCCGAAGGACGTGCGCGACGGAAAGCTGTGGGTAGAGCAGGGGAAGACGAAAGCCAAGGTCTGTATCCCGCTCGCACTGCGGCTGGAAGCGGTCGGCTGGACGGTCGGCGAAGTCATCGCCCGGTGTCAGGACAATGTGCTCAGCCGCCATTTCATCCACCACGCCACGACATGGGGAGCCGGGCGCGCCGGGGCGAAGGTGCCGCTGAACGCAATCACCAACGCCTTTGCTGACGCGCGCGAGCAATCCGGCATCACCTGGGAGAAGGGTAAGACCCCGCCGACCTTCCATGAACTGCGCTCGCTGGCCGCCCGACTGTACGCCGAGCAGGGCGCGGATGCGCAGGCCCTTCTCGGACACAAATCGCCAGAAATGACAGCGACGTACCGCGACAGCCGGGGAACGGAGTGGGTCGAGGTGAGGGCCGGATAGGGAACGCGCTGTCGGACGAATTTCGGGAATTTTCTGGATCGTGCCGAATTTCCCTTGATTTTCAATGCCGTTTTGCTCCGCCATATACGCCCCATGTAGTTGCCGCGCGCGGTGGGTGCGCAACAATTTCAATGCGTTACAGGACTGCTTTTATGGCGGCGGAAGCGAAAGCACGCGCTTCCGCGCTCATGCATATCAGACACTTGCGAGCAAATATCGGATGGCTATTTGCCGAGAGGTGCTTGACCTACTCGCCGAGTCTGCGCTCCTATGCCTCAAGAACAGAGGCGGAACATGGGAACGAAGGAGTTCCGGTGCCTGGGTGACTGGTTCCGGCACGGAGACGCGGTCGCTGTCCGGTGCCGATCCTGCGGCCGCATGGTGGAGCTTGACCCGGGGCCGCTGCTGATGCGGCACGGCTACGGCAGGCATCCCCGCGATCTGCCATGGCGCTGCGCCTCGTGCGGGTCTAAGAACGTGGCCGTCGGAATTGATGCGAGGTTGGGGCGATGATGATGTACGGCGTGAAGGGCTTTCAGGCTGACGCAGAGGCGCCGTCCGTCGTCCTGAAGGTGCGGGCACCGTCGCCAGAGCGGGCCGTATCGCTGGCGTCCGCCCGCCCCATCGCCGCGGGGATGAGGCTGGAGCCCGTCGAGATCGGCGGCGCCCTGCCCCAGGAAGGCGTCTGCTATGAAGGCCCGTGGCCGTGGCCGGGCAAGGCAGCGTAGGGGCCGCCCTGCCCGCCTGCCTCGTTCACATCCCCAGCAGCACCGGCACCAGCTGCTGGAGCGCGTCGAGCGCCGACACATCCCCCACGAGGTAAGCGCCGATCAGGCCGACGACCGCAACCACGGTCATCACCAGCTTGCGCTTGCCGGCCAACTGGCCGCCTTTGAGAACGGTGTTCAGGTCCATGTGCTTTGCCCCTCCTCGGGCATTTTGAGCGGGTTTCAGGTCAAAACGGGTAAAGTCGGCATAAGAAAAGCCGCCGGGCGGGATGCCGGGCGGCTGCGGGCTTGTACTTTTGTGACGGCTAGGTTTTGGGTGCGGTCAGGCCTCGACAAACTCGGCCAGCCGGTTCGACCAGCCGGCGGCGAACGCAGCCTGCGAAGGCTTGTCGGTGATGACCCGTCCCATCTTGCGCAGCCGAGCAGCGCAGATGCGGTGACGCAGCTTTCCCGGGTCCAGCGCGTTGACCGCCGCGATGGTCTTCGGCCCGACCTTGCCGTCCACCTTGATGGCAGCGCCCAAATCGCTCGCCGCCTGCTGCAGCCACGGGGAGGCGTCGTCCTCGCCATAGAGGACCGCGCAGTCCACGACCAGCGCCTGGAGTTGCGGATCCTTGATCCCGCCATAGCCAGGGGCCAGGACGTAGCGCGTCCGGTAGATCAGGCGCACCTCGGCCTCGTCCAGCGCCTCCACATCGCGGGCGATGCAGGGCCGGCCACGCCAGCGGGTCAGCGTGGCCAGGGTGATGCCGCCCTTCGTCGGGCCGCCCCGATCCGCCGGGTGGTCGGTGTAGCGGGGCCAGCCTTCCCGGCGGAGGGTTTCGTCGATGATACGGTCGATCAGATCGCGCGGGGGCGCCGCGCTTTTCGGGATAGCAGGCATGGGCACTACTCCTTTATCGCGAATAGCCAAGCTTCAGTTGCCTCGGGACAGTAGGGCTTGGGAAAACGTCGTAGACTGGGGCGGCACCGAGGGTTCGGGATGCCGCCCTTTTTTTCGCCCAGGCATGAAAAAGGCGCCTCGCGGGCGCCGGATCGGTCGAGCTTGGATTGTTGTCGCGGGGTCAGGCCGGGAGCGCGACAGGCTCCGCCGGGTGGTTCAGCGCATAGTGCTGTTGCGGGGTCAGCCGCCGGAGAGCGCACCGACGCCACGGGTCGTATCCGCCTTCCTGACAGGCCCGGCCGACGAACTCACTGCACCACCAATCCCGCTCGTCGCCGGACCAATCCCGATGCAGCCCGAGGCCGATCACGCCGAGCCAGTCATAGGGCTTGCCGAGCTGCGTCCGCGCCCACGCCTCCGCCTTCCGTCCATCGCCGGGATAGCTGACCACCTCTGCCGCACTGGCGTGGCCCAGCCGCTCAGCCATGGCGCAGGCGGTGACGCCAGCCGGGGCCGCAGCGCCGATCAGCGAGCCGTCGGCGCACACAAGGTCGCAGTGGCTCCACTCGCCCCAAGTCGCGGCCCGGATCAGCCAGGAGCCGGGATGGGAGCGCCTGGTGTAAAGGACACGGATCATGCGGCTTCCTCCCCATAGATGACCGGCCAGCCGGCGGAGAAGTCGTAGGCGGCAGGGTCCGGGCTTTCGAGCATGGCGGCCTTGTGCGCCTCGGCCGCCCCGAAGATGGCTTGGTCGCTGGCCGCCGCCGCGTAGAAGACCGCCGTCGCGATGGCCGGGGTCATCTCGACAAAGGCGCCCGACATCGTCTTCCACATGATCCCGGCCGGCAGCGAGGCGCCCATCAGGAACATGCCCATGTGCTGGGACCGGCTCAGCGTGTCGGAGTGGAACCAGCAGGGGGAGCCGTCCACCATGACGCGGAAGCCGCCGCCGGAGGTGCGCCGGTCGCGCTCTGCCTTGATGCGCTCCCAGGTGGCGGCTTTCGCCGCTTCGACCTCGGCTTGCGGAAGATCGACCATCCGATAGGTGACGGTCACGGCATCGGCGCCGATGGTCCATTCCTCCATCGGCAGGCGCTCGGCGCGCTTGCCGGCGACGGTCGGGGGCTCGTCGATCAGCGGGAGGACGGTCCAGTCCGGGCACATGGCGGCCCAGTCGGCAGGCGTCCAGTGATCCCAGATCAGCGCCGGCCATTGGATGGCGGCGTCTTCTGCTCCATAGACGATGCCAACCGGCGCAACGACTTCTTGGATGACTACGCCGCCCATCACGATGGCGGCGGGGCGTTGGATAGGCATTGTACGCTCCATCAGCAGGGCGGGGCCGAAGGCGCCGTGAAGCCGCCCGCGTATCGCGGGTCACTCCAAAAGCGCACGTCGTTCGCAAGAAAGTTGAAGTCCAGCGCCGTGTTCGTCGAGTTGCCGAAGATGTAGAATGGCGCTGCGGTAATTGCGCTCCAAGTAGGCGTCCCCGACGCCACTACAGATCCGTTGATTGTGACCGCGCAGAAGCCGGTAAGGCCGTTTCTTCCGGCGCCCAGATAAACCCATGTATTGTACGGCACATTGCCCGCAGCGGTTATTCCCACGGCTGGCGTTGCGGTGCCCCATTGTTGCAATTGGAGGTTTGGCCCAATCGACAGCAGTGGACACCCGGCACTTAGCCCACCGCCAAGGCCCATGATGTTATTGTACGCCTGACTTCCGCTCTGTACGAACTTGTACCACCCACCTATCGAAAAGTGACCTTGCGGGCTCGACATCTGAACATTTGACGTCGTTCTGACGTAGTTGACCACACCGGAGCCGGCGGCAAAGACCACGGAAGCATTGTAGTTGGACCACCTGAAGTCGGGAGCGTAGCGGTAGGCCACCCCTGCCCATGTGAGCGCATTGCCCATGTCGTCGGTCGCCGGCTGCGTGCCGGTGGCGCCGCCGGTGCCGCGCAGGAAAAACTGACGCTGCGCCGGAGCGCTCTCCAGCTCGCACGTCGGCCCAGCCCCCGCCATCATGCCGCCGCCGAAGAGGTCGCATAGGCGCGGGTCTTGCCACTCCGGCGATCCAGGCAGGATCAGGCCGGGCTTGCGATGGATGATCCCAGCCATGATCAGTACCCCACGATGCCAGTGACGTGGATTTCGGTGGTCGATACCACGATGCCGACCAGATGGTCCGTCTTGCTGGCTGTCGTGGACCACGTTGGCGTGGTCGAGAGCGGGAACTTGAAGTAGCTGCCGAGACCAATGGTCCGGCCGCCAGTAGCGTCCTGCTTGGCGATGATATGCACCTCCATGCCGATCATGGCGGAGGTGATGGTGGGGTTTGCGAAGGTCGTTGCGCCGCCGAGAGTGACGGCGAAGACATTGCCGGCCGTCAGGTCAATGGTGATCGTGCTGTTCCAGTTCACGGACACGTACTTGCCCGTGACTGGCACCACCAAGGCATTGCCTACCGCCGGCAGAGCAACACCACTCGCCCGGCTGTACGCCACGCACCTCCAGTTGCTGCCGCCCAGGCTCTCGAACTCTGCCGTATCGCCCGCCGCCGTGGTGATGTTGGCCGCGCCGGGCAGGATCAGGCTGGTGGCGTTGTGGGTCAGGGTCAGCGCGCCAGAGAAGGTGACGTGGCGACGCGCGCCGGACTGCGCCGTGCCGAGCGCCGTGATGGTCGTGGTGCCGGTTACCCTGACCGCGTTGCCTGCTGCCGCGCCAATGTCCGTGGTGGACGCAGACGCCACCGTCACGGCGGTTTCGTTGATTGCGCCGGTAGCGTCTCCGCCGCTGATGCCGCCAGCCGGGCCGGTTAGCCCCCGCGTCCCCGTTAGAGACACTGTCCAGGCGGCGAACGTCCCGCTTCCAAAGGCGTCCGATACCGAAACCGCCAGAGCGCCGGTGGTCGCATCATAGGAGGTGACCGAGCCGACCATGTACTTGGTCACGTCCGCCGTCACAGCGATGGTGACCGGTTGGCCGGCGGCGAACGCCTTATTGGCTGCGACCGTTAGGCTCTTCGCCCCGGTCCCGATGGCGAGCGAGGTCGTGGAGGCGGACGTGACCGCCTGCCCTGCCGTCGACAGGATGCCGGCGTTGTCGGCCAGCAGCTGCGTCATGAAGGCGGAGAACTCGTTGAAATAGTCCTGCCCCTTCTTCGCCAGCAGGGCGTTGAGAAGATCGGTCGTGCTCATGCAACAAGCTCCCTCACCGCGACCGAGGTCGCGAAGCGTTGGAAATAGGGGTTGGAGGTCGGGCCGTTCTCGATGGGGATCCCGTAGATGCTGGTCCGGTACAGCGTCGGCAGATCGGCCGCCGGGAACAGCACCACCAGCACGTCACGGCTCTTGCCGACGATGCGCTTCAGGTCGTCCAGGGCAGACAGAGCTTCCGCCTGCGGGATGTTCTCCAGCGACAGCCGCAGCACCCGGTACTTCTGCCGGCGGATGACGAAGAACGAGGCTTCCGTCTCCACCAACTCCGACGGGTCGGCCCATTCATTCGACCAGCCGTAGCTGAAGTTCACCTCGGGCTGGTAGCCGATCCCGGTGAAGATGCGCCCGACCTGGATGTTTCCGGCCTCGGCCGAGGAGGTGAAGGTGTAGCGGACATACCGGGCGGTCAGCGTGCCGCCGAAGTCGAACAAGCTGAACGGGCGGTAATCGGCGAACCCGGTCAGGATCGGATAGCCGCCGAGCGATGTTCCGAACCGGTCGGATCCGAAGCCCGCGACTGGCGGCCATGCCTCCACCGCACTGTCGTAGAGGTGGGTGGAGAAATCGGCGGCATTGCTCACCTCGCATCGGATCGTGCCGTTGGCGTCCTGGTTATGGTTGACCACCGCCCCATGCGTCATGTCTTCAGCCGAGCCGTGGTCGAAAGTCAGGCTCTCCGATGCGTAGCCGGTCGCCCGCCACACCCGGCCGGGGCGCGGGTCCTGCACCCGGTTTGCCGGCAGAGCCGCGGACGACGCCGTCACCGTGGCCGTGTCAGCCTTGTTCCAATAGAGGAAGATCGCGTTGTCGGATGCCATGTCACCCCCACAAGGTCAGGGTCACGCGACCGGTGTCGCGCGTGTTCTCTTCAATGCCGATGACGCGGTAGGCTTGGTCGATGACGTGCAGGTCAGACGAAATCCACACCTGATCCCCAAGCTCGATGCTGAACGGCTGCGTCTCGATCCGGAGCGTCAGAACCTCGCGCCGCGTGCTGTAGAGGCCGGAGAGGCGGGTTGCCTCTGTCTGCGCGTCGGCTACGGTCAGCAAGCAGGTTTCCACCTCCAGCGGCTTGCTGAGGGGGTGGAGCGTCTGGACCGCCGCAACGTCCACCGGAGCGGTGGAGCGGTATTCCTCCGCGAAGAATGCCCGCATTGCCGCTGTGGCCGCGCCGGCAAGGTCGCTCTCCTGCAACACCCCCACCCAGGACCGGGCGGCCTTGACGATCAGCCGGTAGGGCGGGATTGCCTCCGGATTGACCGTCAGTGCCCCCTTTTCCAGATCGGCGTCCTCCAGGTAGAGGGCGAGCGCGCTATCGCCGGCGGATGTCGCCGTCGGAGCCTCCAGCCGGCCCACCACCACCTTGCCGTTGGACCCGGTGTAGAAGCCGCCGACGCTGCCGAGCAGCGCGTCCAGCACCTCCGCCCCGGTTGTCCGGTCGGCGGCGTAATAGCCGACGGTCGCGCCGTTCTTGGTGTTGAGCGCCGTGAAGGACGCCGCGTCGATCTGGCCGGAGGTGAACCCAAGCCGGCCGGTCAGCAGCGCCTTGCAGATGTCCGCCGCCGTGGTGGCGTTGGAGCCGAAGGCGCCCCGGCAGTCCACCGTGATCTGCCGCGCCGGGGTGGAGCCCAATCGGATCCGACCGTTGGCGAGGTCGGCATAGTAGTTCCCGGCCGGCGGTGGGTTGCTGGCGGACGCCGTCAGCGGCACGCCGCCGTCATAGACTGCCTGGACCGAGTGCAGGCCGGTCACCGGCGACAGGTCGTACCAGAGGTTTGCCGGATCGACCGGCACCGGAGCGGCGCGCAGAACCTGCCCGAGGACGGTCGGCTTGACCTTACCCTTGAGGTCGGCCCCGCCGTTGAAGCCACCAGCCCCGCTGTAGGTCGCGCTCTCGATGTCCTTGTCGATCTGCGCCTGCAGGTCGGACAGCGGGATCTGAACCGAGCCCAGCCCGAAGGCATTCTCCCCGGTGCATTGGCCGTCCCACAGCACGCTGTAGGCGGCATAGGAGGTTGAGCCGCGGGGGCCTTGCAGGACGCGGGCTTGCGCCCCATCCCACCCCCATGCCTTCCACAGCGGGTAGTTCGCCGCCTTCCAGTCGCTGTCGACGGCGATCTCGATCCCGTTGCCGTAGGCCGGTAGGGACTTCCCCCCGATCCGGCCATCGGCGAACATCTCCCGCTTCACCGCCAAGGCGACCTGAACCCGGCCGTCGTATTCCCTGTTGGGGGCGGTCGGGTCGTTGGCGGCCAAGGCGATGTCACGGGTGGAGAGGTATTGAGGATGGAGCGCCCCCGTGCTGTCGCGCGGGAACAACTCCACCAGGTACTGCAGGTCCTGGGAGACGCTGAGGGTCGTGGCCATGGCTTATTGTCCGTAGGTGCCGGTTCGGCGCGGGCGCGCGTCACGGTCTGCCGCTTCCGTCCGGAGCTTGGACAGTTCGGCCGCTTGCTTCTTGTTCACGGTTTTCAGTTCGCTGTTCTCGTAGACGAGCGCCTTCAGCAGGTCGACGGCATCATCCAGGCGGCGCTCCATGCCCCTGAAGTCGACCGTCACCCCGCCGGAGCCGCCGGACTGTCCGCGGAACGGCACGACGTTGCCGCCCCACCGGTCGTTCGCAGCCCAGGATCGGGCGATGTCCATGCTGACGGAGTGCGGATAGACCCGCTCGCCGCCCGCCATCTGGACAAGCTCCCTGCCCTGCTCGCCCACCCAGGCCATGCCCGGAGGAGCGCTGTCCGTGCCCACCGCATAGCCGGGGATGCCGTGGCTCTTGGCATACCCGCGCATGGCGTTCTCGTATGCGTCCTTCTTTCCGTACGCAGCGATCCAGCTATTCACCTCGTTCGGATCGCCGTTGCCGCCGTACCCCACCGAGCGCAGCACCCCCATCCAGTCGGCGGCGGGGATGTTGAGGTTGGCGATGTCGCTGGAGGCCGAGTAGCGCAGCGGGTTGTTCTGCCAGCCCAGCTTGTAGTCCGCAGCCGACAAGATTTGCTGCATGACCGCAGGGCCTTGGCTCTGCGCCCATTGAGCGATGGCCGGGAAGTTGGACGAGTTCAGACCGGAGATGACCGAGTTGATGTCGGCCTGCGCCGGCTGCTGGGTCGCCTTCAGCATGTCCTGCTGGAGGGTGATCAGCGTGTCCAGCCGGTTGACCTGCTGCGCCGCAAGCGTCACCTGTCGCGACGCCACGCTCTCCACGCCCGTCAAGCCTTCGCTGACGTGGTTGAAGATGCTGACGTAGCCTTCGGACGAGGCGTGGAAGCCACGGGCCAGACCAAGCACCGTGTCCTTCATCGCCACGGCCTGAGTGCCAGCATCGACATCCCCGGCGGCCGCCTTGGCCGTCAGGTCGTCAAACTGGCGCATCGCCTCCTTCAGCTTGGCTTCCGGCGACAGGGTCGAGTAGTCGCTCACAAGGAGAGACGACACGGCGTTGCCGGCGGACTTCTGGAGGTTTTCCCATGCCGTTTTGGTGGACTGCGCTGCGCTCCGCTGCTCGTTGAGCCCGGCGATGCTCTCGCTGATGTTCGACTGCAGGATTTGGCCCCACAGCGTCTGGAACTGCGTCGCCTGCTCTGTCGCCGCCGCCGCCGCCGTGATGGAGCCCGCCATGGTGGCGATGTTGCCGCCGAAGGTCTGCACCACGTCCGTCAGCTGGTCCGCGGTCAGCGTCTTCAGCAGCCCCACCAGCGAGGCGTTGAAGAGTTGCTGCGCCCGCGTTGCCGGCTCACCAACCGCCGCCAGCGACTTGCTGTTGGCGGTCAGGGCGTCGAGGAAGCCGGTGATCTGGTTGACGTAGCCACGACCGGACGCCTCGGCGATCTGCTGGTCGAGGGACTTGTTCAGGTTGGCCGCGAGACGAGCCTTGGTCTCCTTCTCGATCTGGTCCACATAGGTGACCATCGCGGGGTTGAGTTGGGCATAGGCCTCCCGCGCTGCCTGGAACTGCCCGGTGAGAGCGGCCACGTCCGTCTGAACCTGGGTGAAGTCCGGCGGGTTGCGAAGCTGGTCCAGGTAGGCCTTGAGTTGGTCAGTGGCGAGCGCCTTATAGGCCCCGTCGATGCCCAGCTTCTGCGCCCTCGCCAGTTCCTCGAACATCGGGGCGAAGCTCTCGGCCGTGGCCTTCTTCGCCGCGTCCGTCACCCCGCCCAGCGTCTTGACCATCTCCCGCAACGCCGTGTTGCCGGCGTCGATGGAGGCGCCCAAGCCGATGTCCTTGGCAGCCTCTTCCCAGTCCTTCGCCTTGGACGCCTTCAGCGCGGCGAGGGTGTTGGTCCCGCCGTCCTTCAGGCCGCCTTGGTCAAGCAGCGTGTACCGCAGCAGCCCGGCGATGTCCTCGCCGAACTCCTTGTAAGGCACGCTGCCACCGACGTAGAGGCCGTTCTTGGCCGTGCTGCCGATGCCGAAGTCCTTCACCAGCGAGCCGCCGCCCATGGCCGCGATGGAGTAGATACCGGACAGGGCAGTGCCCAGCGCCTGGCCGGCGGCCGGATCGCCGTCGTTGTCGGTCAGGATGTTGCCGTAAGTCGCCGTTTTGCCGTTGCTGGCAATCGTCACGTCAGCCGAGGCCGTCTTGCCGACGGTAGCCTTCTGCGTGCCGATCATGCCCATGATCGCGCCGGCAATGGCGCCGATGGCCGTCCCGATGCCGGGGACGATGGAGCCTGCCAGGGCCATCGAGGCGACCGCGCCGGCCGCAGCGCCGGAGATGCCGCCCACCGCCTTGCTGTTCGTCTGCGTGCCGAGATAGCCGCCAACGAGGCCGCCCGCGCCCGCGCCTGCGCCTGCAGCCCCGAGGTAGGCGGAGAGGCCCGTGCCGGCCGGGACGTAGCCCGCCGCCCCGGACAGCGTCGGACCTTGAGCAACCGACCCGATGCCAAGGCTTTCCGCCCCCCACAGGTCGATGGACGACATGATGCTGCTGGTCCACGAGTTCGGCACCAGCTTCGAGCCCAGCGACAGGGCTTGGCCGCCCATCCCGCCCATGCCGCCGTTCTGGTTGGCGGCTGTGTAGGTCTGGCCGTTCAGGGTGATGGTCTGGCCGCCAGACGTTGGGGCCTGGATGCCGAACAGCGAGGGCACCGCCCCGACGATCTGCTGAGTGATCGGCAGGACGATGTTCGCCTTGATCGCCTCGATGGCGATCCGCTTGAACAGGTCTCGGAAGCTGTCAACGATGCTGGTCTGCTTGTCCCGAAGGACAATCGCGTCGTAGAGCGTTTCGCTCCAGTCCTTCGCGATGTCCTCGGCAACGCGAGTGATTTCCTCCTGGTACGCCTTGATGGCCTGCGTGTCGGCGATCTGCTCCTGAAGCCCGATCCACTTCCGGGCGGCGTCCGAGGTCGTGTCGCCCCACTCCTTCACGGCGTCGCGCTGGATCTGAATGGACTTCAGCGCCCTGTCCCGCACGCTGGCCGACTGCCCCATGAGGGACAGTTCCTGCTTAGCGTAGGCAAGCTGCTCCTCCGCCCCCTTGATCATCTTCTCGTCGGCCGCGACACGCTTCCACCGCTCGGCTTCCTTGACCTTCGCCGCGATGGCCTTCCCCTCTTCCGTCGAGGCGGTTGTGTGGGCTTTCGCCAGTTCGGCGGCGACGCGGGTTTGGGTGTTGGCCTCAGCCTGCTTGGAAGCGCTCATGCCGGCTATTTCGGCAAGGCGCTTCTGGGCCGCAACATCGCGGTCCAGTTCGTCTACGACCTTCTTCCGCGTCTTTTCGAGGGTCTCCGCGGCGCTCGCCGCCTTCTTGGAGGCCTTTTCGTCCTCCTCCATGGCGTCGATGCGCTTCTGCTCCGCGACCCACTCGTTGATCAATGCCTTGGTGCCGGCGTCGATCTCGGTTTGACCGGCCTTCCTTGCGCGGGTCAGCGCCTCGGTCTCCAGGCGAGCGCGCAGCTTGCCGGCATTGCTCAGATCCTCATTGTCAGCGAGGAGTTTGGTCGCGGCGATCTGCTGGCGAAGGCTTTCCCGACTGTCTTCAAGCGCGTCGCGGTTCCGCTTCAGCGCGCCCGATCCCTGCTCGGTCGCTACGCGCACCTCTCGCGCACCGTCGTTGTATTGCCCGAGAGTGCCGCGCAGCACCTCAATTTCCTGCCGAAGCTCCTTCACCTTTCCGGAGTTCCACAGGTAGTTGATGGCTATGCCGGCCGCTGCCGCCGCATCGGTCGTCCCCATCATGCCGGCTTCGAGCGCCTTCAGTTCGGCGTCGGCCTTCGTGAGCCTCTTCTGGGCGGCATCGACCGCAGCTCTGCCCTCAGCCTCAAGGGCCGCGCGAACGCCCTCCGAGGCGCCTTTCATCTCCTCGCTGGCGCGCTTTGCGAATTCCAAGGCCTTCGCGTAGTTGGTGAAGGACGTTGAGGTGAGTTCGGCCTCGTCGCCGCTGCTGGACAGCACGCCGGCCAAGATGCCGCCGACATTGACGACGGCACCGATAGCCGCGCCCATCGGCCCAAGCGACCCGAGCAGCTGGCCGAGTTGCATGCCGGCCGCCGTTGCCACGTTGCCGCCATAGGCGACTTGGTTGGCGAAGTCCTGCACCTGGAAGCCAACCTGACCGATGGTCGCGTTGAAGTTGCGGCCAGATGCCGCAGCCGCTTCCTGGGCGCGGGCCGCCCGCACTGTGGCCGCGGTGCCGGCGGCCATGGCCTGGCCTTGCTGTTGCGCAGCCTGGGCCGCAGCCTTCTGCTGCTCCGTCAGCGCAGCGAGGAGGCGCTGGGCGCGCTCCATCTGCGGGCCGCCTCGCTCGATGACCCCGTTGAGATACTCCTTGGTCTGTGCCAGCCGGTTCTCGGCAGCAATGGCCGGGGCGTACTTCGCCTCGATGGCGGCCAAGCGCCGCTCTTGATTGCTCAGCCCGGCGGCCATCCGTTCCGTCGAGGCGACGGCAGCGTCTTGCGCCTTCGACAGCCGATCCTGTGCGCGCGATGCCGTTTCAGTCGCCTGAGCAACTCGCTCCGCCGCCTTCGCGGCCTGCTCGCTCTGCGCGCCGAACTTCTCGGCGGCCTTTGCCGCGCTCTCCTGGGCCTTCTGGACGCGCTCCGCCGCCCGGTTCACCGCGTCCTGCGCCTTCTGGAGGCGCTCGGAGGCAGCCGTGAGCACGTCGGATGCCGCCGCGGCGTTCTTGTTGGCGGCCTTCACCTTCTCCGACGCAGCTTCGAACTCCTTGGCCCCGGCGACCGCGCCGCGGGCGTCGTAGACAAGGGCCGTGGTTGCGGTTTCTTGGGTCATGCGGCGCTCCAATGCGAAAAGGCGCCGCGGACTGGCCGGGCGCCTTCTGTTTTTCCGTAGCTACGTTTAATGTGGACAGCGCCATTTTATGGCGTTACATTAATTCGCATGAAGATCGTCTACGACCCTCCCAAGCGCGCCTCCAACCTCGACAAGCACGGGTTGGACTTCGCCGACCTGGAGGACGGGGCCTTCTTTGAAGACGCCGTGGTGATCCCATCCCGCGATGGCCGCTTCAAGGCCGTTGGCTGGCTTGGCGCCATCATGGTGGTCGTCGTGGTGTTCAAGCCGCTGGGAACGCAAGCGCTCTCCGTCATCAGCATGCGCCCCGCGAACCGCAAGGAAAGGACGCTCCTGCCATGACCGACGACCGGAAGCCCTCGCCCGAGTTCCAGCCCGGCCGTGGATACAGCAAGGAGGACTGGGACGAGGTGTCCGACAACCCGGAACTGACGGAGGAGGAGATGCGGCAAGCCCGGCCCTTCGCCGAAGTGTTTCCGGAGTTGGCCGCCAGCATCAAGCGGCGCCCAGGTCGCCCGCCCGCCGAGAACCCGAAGCTGCAGGTCACCATACGGCTGGACGCCGAGGTGGTGGAGCACTTCAAAGCTGGCGGGCCGGGCTGGCAGTCCAGGATCAACGAAGTGCTGCGAAAGTCGGCGGGGCTCTGACCGCCATCAGCGCTTACCCTTCGCCGCCTCCTGCCGCAGGAACCCGAACAGCAGCTTCGCCGTGGAGGCCGGTTCCGCCTTCTTGGGCGCCTCCTCCACCGCCGGTTCCTCTTCCGGCGCGACGCCGTTCAGCATGTTCTGCAACTCGATCATGCCATCAAGGGCCAGTTCGATCTGGGGAATGGAGGCCCCGAGCACCACGTCGGGCGGCCATTTCAGCCACCCGCAGCCGCGCCGAAACAGCAGCTCGTGGTACTCGTCCTGGGTCATTCGTCGTCCGGGTCGTTTCCCTTCGACTTTCCCTCGTCCTCCGCGGTCGCCTCCTCGATGGGCCGGCCGCCGTTGGCGAGGATCGAGACGAACTCGACCAGGGGCAGCATCAGGCTGCTGATGCCGGCGGACCACACCTTATCGCGCAGGCCCTTGGTCTCGGCCTCGGTCTTGAGGCCCAGGCCGTGCTGGATGACGGTGACGAAGGCGTCCAGATCGGAGGCCAGGAGCTTCTGGTGCGCCGCCTGGAAGCCACCGAAGGCGCGGGAAATGCGCGTCGCGGCGCCCAGCGTCGGCACCAGGGTCTTTTCGTCGTCGCCGAAGGTGATGGTGACTTCGCCGGTCGTGATCTTGGACATGTCGGGATCCTTGCGTGTTGGGGTGTCGGGGTGTCGGGAAATGAGCGGCGCCGCCCCGACAGCAGCGCCGCTCGCCCACGCGCGTGGGATGGGGTTACGGCGTGCCCGCGACGGCTTCGCCGACGAAGACTTCCGAGTTGATTTCCAGGCCGATGGTGGTCTTCACCGTGTCGGCCGAACCGCCGGGGGCGATGGTCGCGGAGGTGACCAGGGCGCGGAAGAACGCGCGGGTCGGCTTCGAGCCGGTGTTGCCGGTGTCGTCGCCCAACACGACCTTGATCGGGTAGTCGCCCTGCTTGTCGGCGGCGGCGAGCTGCGCCGCGATCTGGCCGTCATCACTGCCGTCGCGGGCGCAGGTGATGGACAGGCTGCCGTTGTCCAGGGTGGTCTTGTATTTCCGACGCAGGCCGTCGCCAACCGGCGTGAAGTTGCCGGTCTCCCAGCGGGTGCCGAACTCGGGGATGCTCTCGGCGAGGCCGATCTCTTCCCAGTCGGTCAGGGCGTCCCAGGCCGCCAGGGTGGCCGCCGTCGCGGTCTTGGGGCCGATGTAGATCTTCGCGCCGATGGCGGCGGTCAGCTCGCTCATGATGATGCTCCTCAGACGGTGTAGTGACAGGTGAAGGGGATGGAGACCGACACGCGCCAGAACAGGCCGTCGTCGTCGCCCTTTTCGCCGCCCCCGAGTTCGGGAGCGCCGGTTTCGACCCCGCCGAAGCGGGTGACGCGGAAGAGTTCGCCCAGGGACCGGGCCAGACGCCGCGCCTCGTCGTCTCCGGTGCCGACCGGCACGAAGACGTGAGCGAAGATCACGCCATCGTCGCGCGCGGCCCGCTTGCCCACGGAGCCGATGACCGAGCAGTCGGAGCCGGCGGCCAGGATCTCCAGATGCACCCACGTGTCTTCCGGCGCGGGGTCGTACCGGTCGCGGTTGCCGGGCTCGGCAGGACGGAAGACGCCGCCGTTCTGGTAGGTCACAGGCGTGTCGGTCCATTCCGCCTCCAGCTTTCGCCGGATGGCGGTGTGCGCGTCTGGCGCTGCCATGGGGGCCTCTTATTCGGATCGAAGGATCAGGGCCGGATAGGTCATCTGCTGGCCGGCGGCGGTGTCCTTGCGCGTCGCCAGATGCTTCCGGCCGGCGCGATAGGCCGAACTTTGCCGGTTCTGCTTCGCCAGCCTCAGTTGCGACCGGCCCTTGAGCACATAGCCGCCCTGGAGCGTGATGAAGTCGACAGAGGCGTAGACGCCAGGGAACTGGCGGAAAACCTCCTGCCTTAGGCGCTCAACGATGCCGGCCGGAAGTCTCGCCATCGCCTTGCCCGTGCGCCAATGGTTGGCGTTGACGGTCATCTCCAGCTTGCGGTGGTAGGGCTTGTCGTTGGTGACGACGATCTCGCCCGTGTTCGGCACGCCCTCGGCCGGGACCTGCTTGCCGCCGGCCATGACGAACCACGCATCCTTGTAGGCTCCGCTGTCGACCGGCGAGAGTTCCTGCGCCCGCCGGAGCGCGAAGGCCGCCACCTCCGCCAGCCGGTGGAATTCGTAGCGGATCACGCCGCCGAACTTCACGCTGTCCTCGGAAGCCCCCTTCCGGCCGTCCACGAAGGTGACGACCTGCGGCGGCGTCTTGGATTGCGCCAAGTGCTCGACCAAGCCCTTGCGGGCGATCTCTGCGTGCCGCTTCTGAGCCTCGGGGGGCTTCAGCCGCGCGACGGCCACGTTGATGACGCGCTCGAATGCGGCGGTCGACCGTGCCATGATCCCGCTCCAATTTTCGAGAGGTAACGATGTACGAAAAGATGCTTCAACCAGCCGCCCACGCACGCCTATCGGTTGACATCTTTGTCATGAGCGCCAGCGAGATCGCGGCTGTGAAAGCGGCGGCCTTCAAGGTTGCCACTGCCGAAAACTGCAATGTGCAGGTGGACGAAAGCGACCGGGACAAGGTGCGCGTCATCTTCACCTCTCACCCCTCGCAGTGGCCCTGAGCCTACCCCCTCACCCACACCACGAAGCCAACCAGCGTCTCGGCGTCATACAGCGGCTCCGCCCCCTGCACTGCCCCGCCGTCGAGGAAGTCGCCCTTCTTCGGAGGCCCCGGCCAGCCGGCGGCGGCGATGTCGCGCTGTGCGATCCGCACCTTGCGATCCCCCTGCACCACCAACCCGACCAGTTCGGTGGGCTGGTAGAAGCGCGCCTTGCCGTAGACGGTGCATTCCGCGAAAGCGACGGTCGTGCCGATGCGGCGTTTCAGCGACATTTGCCGGCCGGCCCGGCGGAGGCTGTCGGCGAAGCGGTCGGCGGCGGTCATCCGATCACCATCGTGCGGTAGGCGTCCAGGCGGTCAGCGATGTCCGCCGGCAGTCCGCCGCGCATCACGACCTTGTCCGGATCGGTCCAGCTCATGCGCTCGACGTCCGGGTTCTCGTAGGACCGCAGCATCGGATCCCGGCACCGGGCAAAGTAGCCCAGCTTGACGACGTCGATACAGCAGCGCTCGACATCGGGCGGGGTGGCGCTGTAGCCCGCGGTATAGGTGACCGCCACCCGCCCCGCCGGCCAGCCGATGGAGCAGCCGGAGCCGTCCAGGCGTAGCAGGAAGCCGGCGCCGGGGCTCTCCACCTCATAGGCGGCCGGGTCCAGCGTCTCGCCGTTCAGCAGGACGGACGCGACCGACACGACCGGCGTGCGCTCCAGGATCAGCCGCTCCCGCCATCGGGCGATGCGATAGGTCTCCGTCGCGGCTGCGGCGGCGAAGGATCGGCCGCAGAACGTCTCGATGGTCGCGCTCGCCTGCTCGATCAGCGTCGTCAGGAGCGTGTCGTCCGCGTCCGGGCTCTGCAGCTCGGCTTTCACCTTGGCGAGCGTGGTCAGCATGTCGGGAACTCCGAAATGGGGCGGCGCAGAGCCGCCCCGTCAGGGTCAGGCGACCGGATAGACCGCCGGATGGCCCTTCACGACCACGGCGGAGATGCCGGTGCCGGTGCCGTGGGTGCCGGAGAAGTCGGCCAGCAGCTTCAGGTACCGCTTGCCGCCGACGTAGCCGATCTTCGTCACGTCCGAGGCGGCCTTGGCCGCCGTCAGCGCCTTGACGATGCCGTTACTGACCGACGCCACGCCCAGCAGGTCCGACGCAGCGACGGCGGCGTAGGTCGTGTCGTCGTCGCTGTGGGTCAGCACGAACTCGATCTTGTTCGAGGTCGTGAAGGTGATGCCGCCGGCGCCGATCGACAGGATGATGGCGGCGGCATTGAAGCCGGCGAGGTCGATGGCGGCGGGGGTGTTGTCCGCCGTGTAGACGTTCGGCGCGATCGCTTCCACGACCGCGACGTTGCTGTGCATATCGCGCATGGGTGGCCCTCCTAGGCCGGGAAGAAGGAGCGCGGCGAGGGCTGGCCTCGCCGCAGCAGGATCAGGCGACCTTCAGGAACTTGATGGCCTCGTAGTTCTGCACGCCGCCAGCCACACGCTTGGTCGTGTAGAACAGGACGTTCGGCTTGCTGGTGTACGGGTCGCGCAGCACGCGGACGCCAACCCGATCCAGGATCAGGTAGCCGCGCTTGAAGTCGCCGAACGCGATCGGGAACTTGTTGGCGGCGATCGCCGGCATGTTGTCGTCGGTCTGCACCGGCTTGCCCAGGATCGTCGGCAGTTCGGCGGCGGCGGTCGGGGCCGCCCACAGGTAGTTGCCGTCGGCGTCCTTGAACTTGCGGACCGTGCCCATGACCGCGTCGGACATCAGCCACGCCGCGCCGTTCCGGTAGCCGGCCTTCAGCGCGTAGTAGAGGTCGATCAGGGCGTCGGCGCCGTTGTGGGTGGCGTCCGTCAGGCCGCCGGACACGCCCGACGCGATGAAGCCGATCTTGCCCCAGGCATAGTTGGCGTTCGCCACCGTGTCGTAGGCCAGCAGGCCCTTGGGCTTCTTGTTGCCATCACCGGCAACGAAGGCCGCGCCCTCCTGCTCGGAGAAGGCGATCGACACCTCGTCGGCCAGCCAGGCCTCGATATCCATGTCGCCGTCGTCCAGCATGGTCTGGGTCGCCACCGGCTGGGCATACAGCTCCATGGCGTTGAATTCCAGGCCACCCAGGCGCGGCGTGCTGGTCTCGGGGCGGGCGTCGTTCTCGCCGACCCAGCCTGCGGAGGCGCCGCCCATGTTCACCAGCTTCTTGTAGGTCGGCGCGCCCATCCGGCGGACGGTCGCCAGCGAGCGCATCGCCGACATGGTGCCGAGCACGCGATCGATGCCGGCTTCCATCTCCTCCGGCACCACATAGCCGCCGTCCGGATCGCTCTGGGTGGTGAGCTTGGCCTTCACCTCCAGCTCGCGCAGGTTGGCTTCGGTGCCCTTGCGGAAGAAGCGGCCGAAGGCGTCCTTGTGCTCGGCCTTGGCCGGGTCGGCCTTGCCGGCGCCGCCGAGCTGGCCGGCGGCCATCTTGATGTTCAGGTCGTCCAGCGCCTTCTGCAGGCCGGTGATCTCGGTGTTGATGCGGTCGACCTTTTCGGCCTGCACGACATCGCCCATGCCCTTGCGGATGTCGGCGATCTGCTTGTCATTCTCGGCCTTGAACGCCTCGAAGGCGGTCTTGATGCCGGCGACCAGGGCGACGGGATCGTTGGCGTCCGCGCGCACGGCCGCGATGCCGCGGAACCGCGACATGGAAACGTGGTTCATTTGGGCCTCTCAGGGCTTGATGGTGGAAAGAAGGTCCGCCAGGGAGGCGGTCAGCAAGCCAGCGCGCGGCGTGGCAGAACCGGCAGCGTCGTGCGTACCGGAGGCTTCGCGCAGCATGGAACGCCGCTCGGACCGCGGCACCCCCTGCTTGGCGAGAAGAGCGTCAATGCGGCGCCGGGCCGCGATCTCGGGCCGGAGCGAGGCGGACGCGGCGGGCTCCGGCATGTCGTCCACGCCGTCGGCGAAGCCTTTGGCGACCGCGTCACCGGCGCCCAGCCACGTCTCGGCGTCCATCATGGCCGCCACATCCTCGCGCTTCTGGCCGGTCCTGGCGGCGTAGATGTCGGCCATGGCCGCATCGAAGGGCTCCAGAACGTCCGCCGACGCCCGCATGTCGTGACGGTTGCCGATCGCGACCGCCCAGGCGTTGTGGATCATCAGGAACGACCCGGCGCCCATGCGGATCTCGTCGCCGGCCATGGCGATCACGGAGGCAGCCGAGGCGGCGTAGCCCATGACCTTCACCGTCACCTTCGCGGGGTGCTCGCGGAGCAGGTTGAAGATCGCCAGCCCCTCGAAGAAGTCGCCGCCGGGCGAATTGACGTTGACCGTCACGTCATGCTTGCCGATCGCCCGCAGGGCGCCGGCCATCCGCTTCGCCGTCCAGCCGCCGCCGGTCCAGGCATCCTCGCCGATCACGTCGTAGAGGCTAATTGTCGACGGGTCATCAGCCTCCGCCGCCATCGGGCCACCTGACCAGCGGGCGAGCGCGTCGCTTGGTGCATCCCAGGACAGGCCGTCCGGCCGGTCGAATGCCTTCACCTCAGGCAGGCTGCGCAGGCTCATTGCCCGATCCTCCTTCGCTTGCCGGGGGCGTCTTGCGGCCATATCCGGGCTGCAGTTTCGATGCGTCGCCGCTCTGGCGTGGCAGCTCGGACAGGCCGCGGACCTCGTCCACCATCATCCAGGGGTCATGCCCGCCGGCGCCGAGGGCCTTGGCGAAGAACTCGGCCTGATCCTTCGGCGTGCCGCGGAGCAGGGCCTTCTCGTTGAACTTGGCGTAGTAGCCGTCGCGCTCGCCCTCGGTGAGCAGCACGCGGCTAACCTCCTCCTCCCAGGCCTTGAACCAGGGGGCGAGGCCGTACTGGATGAAGAAGAGGCCAAGCTGCGCGATACCGCTGCCCCAGGACGTCTCGTCCATCATCAGCAGCGGGCGGGGCACGTCGAACGCCCGGGCCACCTCCTCGATCTGATGGCGGCGGTTCTCCAAGTGCTGGCTCTCGACGGAGGTCTGGGCCAGCTTCTCAGCTTTCAGCCCCTCCTCGAAGACCGGCCACCCCTGCGCACTCTCGGCGCCCCGGTATTCCTCCATCTGCTCCTTGAGCCGGTCGATCGCGTCCTTCGACAGCCGGCCGGTGGTCGTCAGATAGCCGCCCAGCATCATGCCGTTCTTGAACAGCTTGGACGCCGCCTGCTCGGCCCGGAGCGCGAGGCCGATCGCTTCGCGCGCCAGCTTCACCCGGCTGACGCCCTCCAGGCCGTCCAGGGACACGTCGCGCAGATGGAACATCTCCGCCGCCGGGATGGTCATCACGCCGCCGTCGCGCCGGGTGTAGCGGTATTCCACCGACCAATCGTCGTTCTGCCTCACCTCCACGCGGGACGGCTCCAGGGGGAACAGCCGGACGATCCGGCCGCGGGAGCGGACCGGGTAGGCGTAGGCGCTGCCGTGGAGGAGCGCCCGCGCCTGCATGGTCGACTTGAAGGTGAACGGCGTCTGCCAGTCGTTCGGCGCCTGCATCAGGATCCGATAGAGCGGATGGTCTGTCGCCTTCTCCACCGCCTCGCCGGCCTTGAAGAGCTGCAGCGGCAGCATCCCGATCGTCTTGGAGATGACCGAGACACAGCGCAGCACCGCGGCGTTCCGCAAGGCCGTGTCGGCGTTCACCACCGCACCGGATTGCGTTTCGCCGCCGGCGCCGCGCATGAAGTCCTTCAACGCCGGATCATCCAGGCTGTCAAAGACCTGCGCCATCACCCCCATCGCGTGGGCGACAGCATCGGCGTCGCGGGCTTTCTGCCCACGCCCGAACAAGCCGAAGAGTGCCATGTCGCCTCACACAAAAAGGATGCCGCGCGCCTCGTAGACCGAAGGCCCTTTGGCCTCCGGGTTCCGCTCCATCAGCTTCGCCGCGTCGAAGGTCGCCATCAGCGGGTCGATCTTCGCGTAGCCGCTCGCCTGCTTCGTCACGAGGAAGGCGTTCTTGGTCGGCTCCACCCGGGCGTTGCCGACGCACCAGTTCATGAGCGGCTGCCCGCCATGGACGAAGGAGCCGTCGATCAGCTTGCGCTCCAGGCCCTTGATGGCGCCGGTCAGGACGTATCCCTGCCCGATGCCGGCGACCTGCTTGCTGTCCTCGGTCACGCCGATCTCTGCGAGCGCGTCCACGATGCCGGCAAGGCCGATGGTGTCGACGCCGACGCAGGCCAGCAGCCCGGCCTCGTTGATCCGGGCGACCACCTCCACCACCCCGTCAAGATCCTCGGGATAGTCGCGGATAACCGTCATGTCGCCGCTGGCCTTGAACCCCTCGTAGGTCGTGACGTTCTCCTTGCGCCGCTCCAGCGCCTTGGGGTGAGCCCAGGCGTGCGCCCAATGGAGCCAGCGGCGGGTTTCCTTCTCGCGACCGATCACGGCCAAGCCGAGCAGGTCGTCCGCGCCGCCGCCGTCGATGCCCACCGTCACCACCTCGGATCGCTCCAGGAGGCGGTCCAGGGTCAAGCCCGGCTCGGCCGCACCTTCCCAATAGTCCGCGCCGGCCCACCGGTCGGACCGGAGGTTCAGGCCGATCTCGACGTTCAGGTGCTTGGCGAGGAAGCCCCGCAGCGACTCCTCGCCGGAGTTCTCGGCCTTGCCGAACTCTCGCTCCAGGAACTCCTCATCCACCGACGCGCCGATGTTCGGGTTCGTGATGTAGAAGTTGGCCCGTTGCAGATAGGCCTTCCCCTCGACCATGCTCCCCGGGAACTCGTAGAGCACCGGGAGGAACTGCGGGTCGATGACCTTCCCGTCGCGCACGTCCCGGGCGTAGTTCAGCTTCTGCCGGAACACGCCGGCCGGGGGTTCGTCCGACTGCGTGGTCAGGTAGATCACCAGCCCCTCGGGCCGCGACGCCAAGCCGCCCATGGCCTCCCGGAACATGTTCTCGGCATTCGGCCGCTTGCCGAACAGCCATAGTTCATCCACCAGGACGATGATCGCCTTCTTGCCGCCCACGGTGTCGCTGTCGGCGGCCACGACCTTCAGCGTGGCGCCGGTCGTCTTGTGGGTGATGGTCCGGATGTGATCCTGGACGTGCAGCAGTTCCGACAGTTCCTCTGACGCCCGGACCATGTCAGCGGCGGGGCCGAAGGAGTTCTTCGCGATCTCGACCGTGGGCGCGAGGATGATGAACTCGCCCGACATCCGCCAATTGCGGATCAGGGCCGTCAGCATGATCCCCGCGGCGATGGTCGACTTCGAGTTCTTCTTGCTGACCAGCAGCAGCGTCTCACGGATGAGGCGCCGGCCGGTCGAATGGTCGTAGGCGCCGAACAGGGCGGACGCATAGTCCATCACCCAGGGGCGGCAGCAGTCGGCGATGGCTGGGCTGCCGGGCGCGTCCACGATCCTAAGGTCGCGGAACACATCCAGCGCGGCCTCGGCCTCCGCCGGGAACAGCGGGGCGAACGGGATCAGGCTCTCGCCCGCCAGGATGCGCCGCTCCCAGTCCGGGCAAGCAGTCGACCACTCCATGTCAGTTCAGCGCCGGACGGCCGCCGGGGGGCGGAGGCGGGGCGAACTTGCCGGTGGCGCGGCTCTTGGCGGCCTCGGCCTTCTGCTCCTTCTTGCCCATGCCCTGCTCCCCCATCTTCGGCTTCTGGTAGGGCAGCACGGCGACCGCCGCCGTCAGCCGCTCTTTGATTTCGACGTCGGGGCTGTTGACCACCGCCATCAGGAACTCTTCGGCGTTCTGGAACTCGGCGGACGCAGGGTCGAACCGCTCCAGAACGGCGGAAACCTCACGGATTTCCTTGCTTTTCGGTGCCTCAGTGCCGGCCGTCTTCTTCCGACCGGCGCCCGGGCGGAAGCCGCCGCGCGCCATCGCTCAGGCCCTCTCGTTTGATTTCAGCGAATTCATACGGGGGAGGATTATCCGCAAATGAGCCCGTACCGGTGTCAGCCCCCGGTTCGGCCCAGACTTTCGATCCCCCCTCCCCCATCAGGCAATCGCGCCGGGTCAAGGGGAAAATCGCGCCCCGATGTCGATTTCTGCGCCTCAGCCCCTTAGCCTGCGCGCCCTCACCTGGGCGGTCTTGGCGTTGTGGCAGGCGAGGCACATCAGCTCCACGTTGGCCGGGTCCAACTCGGCGCCGCCGTCCTTGCGCTCGCGCTTGTGGTCGCCGATCAGCCTGACGGGCGCGCCATCGTCCTCATGCGTCTTGCCGCACCGCTCGCACCGGCGGCCACGCTGACGGATCAGGGAGGACCGCAGCGCCCGCCACTCGGGGCTGGCGTAGAACCGTTCGGCCACTTTTGGCGCAGGCTTGGCCGTCCGCATGTCGAGCGAGCCGACCAGCGGCGGCAGGGAGCGGAGCTTGCCCATCGTCACCCCACCGGCTGCGGCACGTCGACCGTCCAGCCATCCATCGCACCCACGGCGATGCGCCCATCAGGCACGTCACCCATCAGAGGCCGGACGAAGCGGGAGGCGTCGGCGTAGCCCATGGCGATGGCGATCTCCTCGGCAGCGTCGGCAGCATCGGCGATGGCCTGGGAGAGGGGCTTATCGGTCATCATCACCACCACTCTCCAGCAATCAGGAGGGCAAGAGCGAGAGAGGCGCAGGCCCCCAAGGTGAGCAGTTCGGCCGTCATGGTCAGCCCTGCCCCGTCAGCTTGCCGCCGCGCCACGCCAGCAGCGTCTTGAGGATCTCCGAGCCAGCGTAGCCAGCACAGGTGCCGATGCCCGTGGCGGTGAGCGTGTCGGCGTTCATCTGCTGCGCGACAGCACCAGCAGCGATGGTGATGGCGCCCATGGTCGGCAGGTCCAGCACGACCATACGCACCAGCCCCTTCCATCCGCTGTGGCGGGCTTCACGAGACCAGCGCGCTACCATGCCGGCAGCAACGCCGATGGCGGTTGGAGCCAGGGACCGCGCCATCTGGGCGAGGTCGTGGGCAGTGGGATCGGCCATGGCGTGACTCCTCACAGGCCAGCAGCGCGGAGGACGGTCAGCACGTTGACCGGGTGTCCGTCGAGGAAGAAGCCGAGCGGCCCGCGCAGGGTGACGCGCGATCCGAGGATCTTCCGGGCTTGGTCGAGCTTGGTCGGGCAGCCGGCCTCGCCCTCGTCTTTCTTGGGTTTGGTCATCGGCAGCTCCAGAAACGCGGAAACCCCGCGCGGCGGGTGCCGGCGGGGTCCAACTGGGCGCGCTTCGCGCCTCTCCTCTGTCAAGTACACCGAGATTACTAACAAATCGTAAACGAATAGGGGGTAGAGCGTGAAAATCGCCTGACACATGGCGACCATGAGGGGTCATATGACGCCCGTCACCCCCCATGACGTGAGCGATGCGCGCTTGAGTTGCTCAGCCACAGCTTCCATCGCGGCGTCGAACCGGTCGGCTATCGCGTGCCCATGCTCCCACAGGCCAATGCTGGGCCAGTATTCCAGCGGGCAGTACAGCACCTCCACGCTCTCGGCCTTGTGTCCCACCACCTCGCGCCGTCCGCGCCCGCGGAACTCCTTCACCGGCACCATCTCGGCGACGCGCTCGGCCACCACCATGCGATAGGTGACCCGCTCGCCAGCGAACACCGCCTTGCCGTGGCGGTTGGCTTCCTCGAAGTCCTCGGGGCGGGGCGGCTCGGGGAAGGGCGTTGGCTGCACGACCGGCCGATCCGGCGGGCAGCCAAGCCGCGCATGCTCGATGACCAGCAGCCGGTCGGCCTCGGCCAGCGTCCACAGGGCGGCGATGACGGGCCCGACATCGCTGTGCCGCTCCCTGCCCAGCCCCTTGTGCTGGCCGCCGTCGACCCAGCAGCCGATTTCCGCATAGCGGAGCATGTCCGCGACACCATCGGTGCTCCAGGCGCAGGGCTCGTCGTCCCAGCCGGCGGCCTCGCCGATGACCCGCTGGTCCCGGATGGCCCACACGACCATGTCCCAGGCGCTCCCGCTGCGGGTGCGGGCGGTCACGGGCACCGGCGGACGGGTGGCGAAGGTGGCGGGTGCGGGCATTGCGGTCATTGTGCGGTCTCCCGGATGGCGAGTTCGCTGAACGCTTCCCAGGCGGCGTCCAAGACGATGAACCCCTCTTCGGTGTTGGGGGCAATCATGCCGGCGGAGAACAGGAGCCACTCGGCGATGCCCTGTCGGATCGTGTCGATGAGGCGCTTCACGCTTCGGCTCCTTCAGCTTGCAGGGCCGGAGCCCGGTCGAGATAGCGGCGGACGGTCGCGAAGCTGACCTTCACCCCCTCCGCCGTGAGAGTGTCGGCGATCTGCCGGAGCGAAAGCCCGGACGCCTTCAGGTCGGCCATCCGGGCGACGAGGCGGCGCTGCTGGTCCTGGCCGGTCAGCTCCTTCCGCTCGCGGTCCAGCGTCATGCCCAGCGGGGTCCGACCGCCGGTGCGCTTGCCGTCCCGCTTCATCTTCGCGGCGACGGCGGCGGTCCGCTCGGAGACCGCCTCCCCTTCCCGGTGCGCGAAGGCGGCCAGCACGGTGAACAGCAGCCGGCCGACCCCGGTGGAGGGATCCTCCGGCACGTCGGCGAACCGGATGGCCACACCCGCCTTGGCCAGCCGGGAGACGGCGGCCAGGGCGTCGGCGCTGTCGCGAAACATGCGGTCGACTTTGCTTGCGAATACTTGATCGCCCGCTTCGATGGCGGCCAGCAGGCGGCGACCCTCCGGCCGGTCGGCGAGGGGCGTCTTGCCCGACACGCCGGCTTCGGTGAACCAGTCGGTGACCTCCAGACCGGCCCGCCCGGCCATGGCCTCGATGACGGCCTTTTGCTGAGAAAGGCTATGCCCTTCAGAGGCTTGCTCGTCGGTCGAGACCCGGATGTATCCGTATGCAGCCATGCTGTATCAGCCCTGTTGTGTCATTGTGTCATTCGCCGCGTGTCGGCTGCGAAGATGAAACAAAACCGTTCGCAAAGTTTACGGCGTTTTTCTTTGAAGCAACGCCCAAGTATTCCCGCCACATCTTATGCCCCGCAATCCTTAACCACCTTTCCACTGCTCCGGAATAGTCACACTCCAGAACTCGCCACCCCTCCCCCGCTCGCGGATGCTTTGGAAACTTCTGCGGCGAGGATCGCGCGAGCAGGCTGTGTTGCACCGGCATTGTCTCAATGCGGTCCCTGAAGGCGGCAGCCTCGCGCCAGTCGTTGGCGTTCCGCCCCTGCTTCCTGGCGGCGAAGCTCCAGGCCATGCTATCGGCGGTCGCCAGCAGGTCGCGGACCAAGCCGGATTGCAGAGCCGTCGTCTTGATGCCGAAGCCATGCAGCTGAAGGTCCGGCCGCGCGCGTTTCACGGCCAGCAGCACCTCCTCGATGGCAACCGGATCGCCGTTGCGCTTGCAGACGCTGCCGACACCCACCCACATGCCGCGGGACAGGCGGTCGCCGTACATCTCGATGTGGCGGACGTAATCCTCCGGCGCGTAGCCCTGGAGCACCGGCATGATGTAGACCCCGCCCGTGTCGCAGGCGGTCAGCGCGTCGTAGCGCTCAACGGTGAGCTGCTGGTGCTCCTCGATGGTCTTGCCGGTGATCGCCAGCATGTGCGCCTCGCACATGTAGTCCTGCGCCACCGCGGCCAGCAGGTTGCCGTTGTGCGCCCACCGGCGGATTTCCGCGGCGTAAGCCTCGGGCGGATCGGGATAGCCGCCATGGGTCAGGATCGTCGAGAAAGCCCCGCTGTCCATGATCCAGTCGTTGACCGGGAACCGGCCCTTGCGCTTGCGCAGCCGGTTCACACTGACGAAAGCGGCCTGGACCTTGCCGGCATCGCACGGCTGGTGCATCCCGACGAAGAACCGCATTTCCTCCCCCATCACGCCACCTCCCCTTCGCGCCGCTCGCCGGGCATCCCCTTCAGCGCGATCCCGGCGTTCCGGAGCAGTTCCTGTACCGACGCCTGAGCCTCGGGTGTCGCGACATACGGCGCCTCCTCCGCCGGCTTCCCGGCCGGTCCGGTCAGGCGCGCATAGGCGATGGCCTGCAAGCGGTCGCGCTTCTGGCGCAGCGCCTTCTCCTCGTCGTCGAGGAACGGCGCCAGCTCCTCGAAACCGGGGAAGAACCGGAACCGGCGGGCAGCGCGCTTCAGGCTGGCCTTCGTGAAGACGCCGGCCGGGTATTCGTCCATCAGGGTCAGCAGGATGGAGACCTTGGCTTCGACATCAGCGGCGGTCAGCTTTGTGGACGAGGCGTTGGCGTTGCCGAGCGCCAGCAGCCAGCCCTTCATGGCGCCGGTCGACGCCTCGGAAAGCTGCACGGTCTCGACCCACACCAGCTGCTCGCGGGCCTCCTGCGCCATGTCCGGGGTGACGGTCGCCGGCAGCTTCCAGGCGCCGGGCTTCAGGTCGAAGCCGTGTTCTCCCATCACGCTGACCATCGGGGTCTCAGTGGCGGCTTTCAGCGAAGCGCTGAGCGGCCTCGGCCCATCCGTTGCCGTGGCGAGGGCGGGCGTCTGCGCGGTCGGTCGGTCGATGTGTCCCATTGGCGGCGGTTCCTTCGGGCAGGGGCTTGGTTCGGTTGGCGTGGGCTTCGGCGATGGCGCCTTCGAAGTAATCCAGGCCGCGTGGCGGTCCCTGGCCTCGGCGCCGGCGATTGCCCATCAGCCGTTCGACGGTGGGGAGAATGTCCAGATCGGGGGACCAGCCGGCCTTCAGCCAGACGATCACCCGGCCGTAGTCGCCGAACCAGCTGGGGCTTTGGTCCCATCCGGTGGAGGCGGCGATGCGCTCGCCAACGGCGACATGCTCGGCCTTCGGATCGACAGCCGCGGGTGCGGTGGCAGCAGCAGGATCCTTGATAGGTTCTATGGTAGGTTTGGGTGCAGATTTCGCACCCCTCACTGTCGTTTTCTGCACCAGTGCAGATTTCGCACCGGTGCAGATTTCGCACCCCTCATCAGAGCTATCGGGGGCAGACAGGGACGCGAGAGTAGGGACATCGATCCTATACTCGCGAGGCTTTCGCGCCCCTGCATCCGCTTCCCGAACCAGCACCAGCACCCCCGCCGACTCCAGACGGCGTAGGGCGTCCTGGGTGGTGCGCTCACTGATCCCGCAATCGGCGGCCACGCGCTTGACGGTCGGGAACACGCGGCTCCCGTCGTCGTCGGCGAAGTCGCACAGCCGCAGCAGCACCAGCTTCGCGGTGCCGTCGAGCCGAGCCGGCCAGACCATGGATTGCAGGGAGAAGCTCACGAACGGTTACTCCGCGGCCAGCAGATCGGACTGCGCATCCCGCGCCTCAGCGCGCCGGGCCATGCGCGCCAGCTTGTCGGCCATGTCGATCAGCGCCAGCGGCCGAGCCTTGCAGGACGGCTGCTCGATGACGGCCCGGTCCGCCTCCTGCAGGAGGATCTCGGCGGCAAGGCGCAGGCCGGGGGCGGTGTCGGTGGTCAAGTTCGTCTCCATGGAGGGAAGCCCCGGCCGAAGCTGGGGCGCGCCGTCGATCAGCGGATGGTTCCCATGAAGGGCTTGACCCCGGTGTCCGTCCCGATCCAGGCGACGGCTTCGGAGAAGGCCTGCAGTTCGATGTCGTCGGGCTGGTGCAGATCGAACCACATCAGCAGCTTGCCGCCGTCGATGCGGTACCGCAGAAACGCGGTGACCGGCCAAGCCTGCGTCTCCCCCTGGTACACCGGCAGGCCGAGCACGAACTCTTCGGGCACCACGAGGTTGCCCTTGCTGGTCACGCCCTGCGTCGTCTCGTTGTAGGTGAACTGCCGGGATCCGTCGCTGAGACGGGTCGCCGACACGAAGTCGACGGTGCGCTTCGCCTCCAGATGCTTCGCGATCTCCAGGATGTCGGCGCCGCTTGGCTGCCGGATGTCGAGCCGGTTTTCCTCCATGAACCGGACGAAATCGGCCTGCGCCATGGCCCGACCGTCGGCTTCACGCCACCGGCGCCACTGGAGCGACTTCGGCATGGAGTAGATCACGCGCCAGTCGGCCCAAGCCGGCTGCATGGTGGCGCTCTCGGTCGCCGGTCCGTGGTAGTTCAGCACGCCGACGATGGTGGCGGACTGCTGGTCGGCGAACACGACCGAGGCGTCCGTCTTGAAGCGGTTGAAGTAGGTCGCGAAGCTGGCGGCATCGTGAACCGTGACGGAGCCCTTGGCGCGCGAAGGGGCCGGCAGCAGAGCCTCCAGGCTCTCCAGCTTGGCGCCCTGCGGGATGATCGCGTAGGCGGTGCCGTTGTGCTCGGCGCGAGCGCCGCCCAGGCAGATGCCGGCGTCGATGACGGATTGCAGACCGGTGGTTTCGGTGGCGGCCATGGATCAGGCTCCCTTGTTCATGGTGGTGACGTTGGTCATGTCACGGAGCGGGAGCTTTTCCTGCCGCGGGTCGTCGCGGAGCAGGGAGCCGCCGGAGGTGACGAAGAAGACGCTATCCAGCATCGGCGCCGCCGGGATCTTGCTGGTGACCTTCGCCTGCATCAGGACGCTGCCGGCCCCGTTGGGCTTCATGCTGATGGTGATGGTGACGCTCCCGGCCTTGAGCGTTTCGGCAACGGCCATGCCGAGTTCGGTCAGGGCATCGGACGCGCGACCAAGGGCTTCGCCGCCGCCGATCTGCTCGAACACCTCGTTGAATGCCTTACTCATGTTCGGTATGCTCCTGTGGTTGATGTGAATTTCGGCCTTCTGGCCGTTCAGCCCCGCCGCGCCACGGCGGGGTTTTTCTTTGTGCGGTTCACGCCACCCCAGCCATGGCGGCCAGTTGATGCCCCGCACGGGCGGCGCGGGACCGGATGGTGTTGCGCGGGATGCCGGTGCGAGCGGAGATGGCGTCGCTGTCCTCGCCCTCGATCCGCAGCAGAACCAGCGCCTGCCGGAAGTCGGCGGGCAGCCGGTCGATCAGCGACAGCGCCTCGCGCAGTTCGGCGGCGACGGCCTGGACGGCGGGCGCAACGGGCTCGTGGCGGTCGGCGTCGAAGGCGACGTGCGGGACGATGGCCTCGCGCCGCACCTCGTTGATCCGCAGGCGCCGCATCATGACCGATGCCCAGGCGATGAGGTTGGTGCCGGGCTCGAAGCGGTCGCGGTTCTCCAGGCAGCGCACCAGGGTGTCCTGTAGGAGGTCGGCGGCGTCATCGGCGGAGCGGGCGAAGCGGCGGGCGATGGGGCGGAGCTGCGGCAGGAGGTCGATCAGGTCGGCTTCAAAAGTGGCGTCCATGGTCAGCCTCCCATGCAGAGGCTGGACGGCGCCGACATCATCACCGGCAGGCCGTAGATGCGGCCTTCCCGGTCGCTCGTCTCGGCGCGGCGGGAATTGGTCGGGAGCGCGACCCGAACGGCGGCGAAGGCGGACAGGAACAGGTCGTCACCGACGATGGTCGGCGTCGGCTCGTCGTCCTCTTCGACCTCTTCCGGCTCGGCCATGACGCTCTTGGCGGCGCGGCCATCCTTCAGCCTGATTTCCCACAGCTTGCGGGAGATCGTCATGGGAGAGGCGCCGCACCGCTCGGCCATCTCCTTCCTGGTGAGGCCGGCAGCGACCCACTCGCGGAGTTGGCTCACCGTCGCGAGCACCTGCCTCCCGCCGGGCGCAACAGCCGGCAAGCCCATCGCCTTTCGGTCGAGGCGCGCGAGCGACTTCGAAATGCCCAGCCGAACGCCGATCTGAGCGTCGTTCAGGCCTTCGGCGTGAAGATTGCGGGCTATCTCCCGGCGCTCTTCCCTGGTCATCACGCAGCCCTCCGCCATGCGAACCGGCGCTTGCGCGGCTTTTCCGTCCGACCGTCCGCCCCATGGAACGCCGCCTCGGCGAAGCCCTTGCCGAAGTGGACGGCCAGGGCGACCAGATCGGTCAGCGTCCAGCGGGCGGTGCCGTTCAGCTTGTCCATGCACTGGCGCGGGCTGAGGCGCAGGATGCCGGCCAAATGATGGGCGGGCTTCACCGGCGGCAGGCGGCGCCGCACGGCGCGGGTGATGTTGCAGAGGACGATCTTGAGCCCGGAGATACCGCGCAGCAGTGCGGCCTTCCCGCGCTGCCTACGGGTACCACTATTGCTCGTGTTGGGTTCAGAATGATCCCCATGAGAGACGCTTTCGAACAGCATCGGTCAGCCCTCCGCCCGGATATTCTGATGCTGGTGGCGACCGTCACCGCGACGCTGGAACTGCTGGGCCAGATGACGGCAAAAGAGCCGGAGGCTGAGGGGCTGATCCGTGTTGTCCGCGAAACCTGGGGCTGACCGATGATCACCGAACGATGCCCGCCGAATGGTCTCGCCCGAGCCGCTTGGTTCGTCCGAGAGGCTGCCGAGTGGGAGGATGCGGGAAATCTTGACCGTGCTGCCCACTGCCGCCGGGTCGCGGCCGATATCGAACAGACCGAATTCAGCAGCCGGCCGCTGCTCGCCCTGATGGGCAAGCCCGGTTGATGCGCGAAGGTGGAGGGCGTCCGTGCCGATTGCGCCATGGACGTGGGCGCAACTGGTGGGGTAGCAATGTCCTTGGGAAACGATCATATTCGTAACCTCTTGATGAAATCACGGACGCCGGCTGCCGATGGGGATTGGGGCCGGCGTTCGTTTGTCTGGGGGTTAGGTCTTCGCCCGCTCGCGGCGGACGGGGGAAAGGGCCGGCGCGGTGTTCGCCTCGGCGAGCATGCGGGCTGCAGCGCTGATGCTCCGGCTGGAGACGACCGTCTGGCGCAGGCTGTCGCGCAGGGCGGCCGCGCAGGCGTCCAGGCAGTTGTCGCAGGCCGACCAGTAGGTACCGGGCGCAGCAACCGCGCGCAGTTCCACGGCCAAGCCGCACGGGCAGCGGCAGGGCTTCACGACGCCCTCGCTTCGGCGGGGGCGCGGCGGGGCGCCGGCCGGCTGGCACGCTTCGCCTTGGCGATCTGCGCCAGAGCATCGAGCGAAAGCTTGATCCTCCGCCGCTTCGCAGCCGAAACGAGGTCCGCCCAATGATCGGCGGGAATGGAATTGCGATGCCGCCACACGGCGACATGCGTCGGGGGCACATCAAGGTCGGCGGCGAACTCGCGGACGGATGGCCACAGGTCGATGATGGCGGCGAATGTGTTCATGCTGATGAAATTACGCTACGTAATTTCGCTGGTCAACGTCGAAAATCACACGGCGTAATTCCTAGCGTGTTGAGCGATTTGTCGCAGTGCATTACACATCGTAATATGGATGAGACCCCTGCGGATCGGCTGAAAGAGGCGCGAGTTGCCCGAGGTTTCCGGACTGCAAAGCAGTTTTCGGACACCCACGGCATTCCTCAGCCGACCTATTCCACCCATGAGAGCGGGTCGCGGAAGCTCACCAGAGATGCAGCTTTAAGGTATGCATCCCTCCTCAACATCAGCGTAGAGTGGCTGCTGACCGGGAACGGTGAAGGGCCGCATATCCAGCCTGATGAGGCGGAGAACAAGGTCCATGTCGCCAGCATCCCGGTCTTGGGAGCGGTACAGGCAGGGCATTGGGTGGAAGCTGTGGAGTGGGATCGAGACGAGTGGTACGAGGTCGCAGTCCCTCCAGACCCGCGCTACCCTGACCAGCGGCGATATGGTCTCGCCGTCCGCGGCCCCTCGATGAACGAACTGTATCCCGACGGCAGTGTCGTAATCTGCATCAGCTTGTTCGAACTTGATCGGGAGCCCCGCAATGGGGAGCGCGTCGTCGTTCAGCGCCGCCGCTACGATGGATGCGTCGAAGCGACCGTGAAGGAATACCGGCAGTCCGACGACGGCAGCATCTGGCTATGGCCCAGGTCGACGCACCCCGCGTTCCAGCAGCCCGTGCCCTTCCCCGATCCCGGCGATGAGGAAGTCACGATCACCGGTTTGGTGGTGGGCAGCTACCGGGCTGAATAGGCCCAGGCAAAGGAATGCCCGCCACGGCAGGCCGGGCGGGCAGTTGGTGGGCAGAGAGGAAACGCTTCCCTCTCGGCAACAGGATAGAAGCTGAACCGTTCCGGGCAAAAAGAAGCCCGCCTCGGGGGCGAGGCGGGCTGAGGTGGTGCATTACCTTGGAGAGCGCGGATTAGGCGCCTCGATTGCCTCACGAAGCAACAAGTGCCTGGGACTGAGTCGTGTGGCACGTTGACGCTGCATCGACAAAAGAAAACCCGCTCCGCCAGGAGCGGGGCGGGCCAAGGCTTCGTACTCAAGGAGCAAAACCTTGAACGTGGCATTGGTCCCTTTGTTCCACAAGAAAGCCCGCCCGCCACCCGGCCGGCGGGCTTTCGTGCTATCGCGGACCGGTCAGGGCTGCGTATTGCTGATATAAAGCCGGTCGATCTCGCCATCTTTCAGCGTGGCCTTCGCCCGCACGGAAATATCCCTGCGGGCGGCCATGGCGGTGGCATAGACGTTGTTGGGAAGGGCGAAAGCCGGGTCGGTGATCCTGCCTGGATACCGGGAGTTCGGCTCGTCCAAGAACGCGACCTTGCACCCACCCGTCTCCATATCGAGTTCGGTGATGAGAACGTGATAGGTTCGCTCATCTCCGACTTCCAAGGGCTCATCAGCCATGATGGCGGCCTTCTCGGCGACCCCTACAGTAGCCATGCGGCGCCCGGCAGCGTCGCCAATCGTCAAGGTGGCGGCGGTTTCCCCGACAGGCGCGACCGCCTGTTTTACGGCAGGCTTCAGCGCATCCGCCATCTTATCGATGGTGGTGAGCAGGCGGTCGACAACGGGCTGGTCGCGATGCCCCAGCTCCTTGATTGCCGCCTCCAGCGCTCCCCTCAGATGACGCATCTCTTCTCGGTTGTTAACAGCCTTGGAGACAATATAGGTTATCAGAGACGCGAGGAGAGTGGCTAGGGTGGCCGAAATGAGCGGCTGCTCGGCCGCCCATTTGACCCAGGCCATAATCTCAAAGCACTTTGCCTCAGGCGCTCTGGTAATAACCCTGATAGCTAGCGCGTCTTTATGCTGAACGTACTTTTCGGTAACGGCGAAGTTAGCGGTTACGCCGACAATCCTTGATATGCCCTTCAAAGACTCGGCCAGTGCCGATAATTCAATCTCGTGGCGATCCGCGTCCATTCCATCGAAGCGGATTACAATCGGCTCGCCGATTGTATCTCGAAGCACGACCAATTCCTCACCCCTCCCCCGGTCTATTCATCACCCGCGCCTACTCCTTGGCCGTGAGCCTCAGGATCACCGCCGCCAGGATGTCGGCCGCCGCACCCACAGCTTCGGATGGCATGTCTGATCGCCCACTGGCCGCCTGTGTGACGCGCCCCATCATCGCCCGCACCTCTGCCTTCGGCCTGGCGCGCTTCTTTGCCCGGTCCAGGATCAACTGCTCGACCAGCAGTTCCAGGGCGGCAACGCGGGCGGGGAGGTTGTCAGTCATGATGAACTGAACTCCACAGGATACAGCGCACTTACAGCTTCGACAGGGTTCCCAAAGCGACCGGCGTCGGCTTCTCGCGGCCATCAAAGATCACATGAGCATCGGCCGCGGTGACTGCGTAGACGGTGCCGACCCCGAACGTCGCATGACGCACCCGCTCGCCAGCAACGAACGGCGAAATCGATGCGTATTGCACTTTGCTTGGGGGTGGCGCGCCGACTGACGCGGACCTGACAGCGGAGGCGTTCGCGATGGCAGGAATGCGGCCAATGGCGGCAACCAGCCTGTTGATTGCTTCAGATCGCAGCGCGTCCGGAGACGACGGAGACCCGCCTCCTCCGCAGATGGTTTGCATGTGGTCATTTGCCACGAAGTCAGCTCGCTGAACTCCGCCGAAGACGTTTTGAACTCGCGCGTTTGAGCACGATCTCCACTCCCTGGAGGCCCGGTCACGAACCACCTCATCAAAGGCTGGAGCGCCTTTGCTGGCGGCCTTGATCTCGAATGCGTAGGATAGCTGAACTCCTCCGCTAGAAACCTCGTATGCGTAAGACGCGTTTCGCGGCATCAAGAGGGCCGCAGCCAACAAGTTCACATCAGTCTGACTGTATGTAACAGTCTGTGTTTGCTGCTGGGCGGCCCTCTCATCCCATTGGAGTTTCTTAACAGTAATGTTAACAGGCGCTTGCCCTTCCTTAACGAAGGTCAGGCTCTGCGACAGTTCCCGCAGTTTTGGCATGACGTCTTCTTCAACAAGCCTATCGTCAAAGGTAATCTTTACAATCACCTCTCGGCCCGCGGCTTCTTTGGACGCAAACTGAGGAAATAGCTTGGCGACGGTCGTTTTAAGTTCGCCCGTCGAGAACTCAAGGTTCGGCAGCTCGGCTTGCAATGCCTTGAACTCTCGCGACCCTGGGCCGGCTGCTTCAGCGCGATCAAAAACTGCCTGGGCGAGATTGTGTGGCCTTGACCGAGAGCCGGGCGGCAGCTGCTTCCGCAGCAGTGCAATTGAGTGGTCATAGATGGCCCGCTGCTGATCAGGCTCCTTAAGCGATGGGAACTGCTCAATAGCATCGGTCACTACCCACTGTAGGCGCCCGCTCCTGTTTCCGTCTGCCGCGACGGCATCCGCCTCGTTGCGGAGCGCTACGAGTGCTTCCGGCGTCAGGACGGATGCGAAGCCTTCATAATCCAGCCTTTTGACAGCCTGGATCAGTTGCTCCGGTGACAATGGGTCTCGCATTTCGGCGCTTAGCAGGCGCGGCAGCTCGGCCTTGAATTGTGGGTTCTCATTGACCACTTCCGCGGCCCGTTTGGCCCCTGGGCCATAACCAGAGATTTCAGTTTGGATTGCCCGGTAGGCGCGTTGGTAGTCGCCCTTCGCAGCTAGCGTCCGCGCCTCCTCGCGCCTCTGCGCTTCGTATTTATCGGTGGCCGTAGCGCATCCGCTCAGCATAGCCACCAGCGCCGCAGAAGCGGCGACACCTTTTAACGTAAGCACTCTCACCCCCATCAGCGACGCGCGAGCGCTACCACTTTAGCGCAACCGTAGTATGCCAGGGCTCTGCTGCGGGGTCGCGTCATCTAAAATTACGCAACGTAATTTTCCTATTGACGGTCTTCAATTACGCAGCGTAATTTATCCCTCACCAGCCCAGCCATTCCCCGCGGCTGGCACCACTGCCGCCGGGCCTGCCCCCATGGGTCCGGCGGGTTTTCTCCCGACAGCGAGGACGCGCGACAGATGGACGAACTGGCCTACCTCAACCGCCACCGCGAAGTGACCGAGATGTACATCGGCCTCGCTCGCTTGAGCTTGCGCGAAGGCTTCCCGTCTGAGGCGGAGCGACGACTGGACGAATGCTGCCGGAAGCCTGACGCGCTGCGTGAAGAACGCATGGGGCCGGAACTGACCGCCAAAGCCAAGGCCGCTGGTCTGATCGCCTAACCCCGCCGCCCGGAGCAGTCCGGGCCGGCTTTCCCAAGGGCGTCTGAGCGCCCTTCGGCAAGCTGATGGAGAGACGCATGAGCAAGCACACTCCCGGTCCTTTCCGCTTCACCCCGTTTGTTGGGGGTGACGGCCGCACCGGCTACGCGATCCTTTCCGACAACCCCGAAGTTGGGCGCGGCTACGGCGTCATGTGGGTGGAAGAGGGCGAGTTCCCGAACGCGAAGCATGATGGGCCGCTGTTCGCCGCCGCGCCGGACCTGCTGTCCGCCCTGGTCACCTACCACAACGCGGCCATGGCGGGGCGCGACCCGGACAAGACGATGATGGACCGGGCCGCCGCCGCCCTCGCCAAGGCGGAGGCCTGACCGATGGACGCTCTGACCGAACAGCAAGCCAGCCTTATGGCAAGCATCCCCGGCGCGCTGGGCATGGATCCGACGCAGAAGGATTGGGCGCCCGTGATGTCGCGCCGCGTGTGGGATGTCGTGATCACGATCCCTGACGGGCTGGTCGAGACCCACCGCCGCTTTCTGCCGATCCTGCCGATTGGACCCGGCCTCATTGGCGTCGGCTTCGCCCGCCTGACCGAAGCTGGTCGCGCCGCCGTTGCGGCCCGCGGGGAGGCTTGACCGATGCGCCACTCCCGCACCCACCTGGAGCGCGCCGTCGAGGCCTTCAACGCCGACACCCCGCCCGGCAGCCCCGTCACCGTCCGGACCTTTTTCGGCCGCCGCGTCGAGACCGTCACCGCCAGCAAGGCGTCGCTGGTCGGCGATGCGGCCGGCGTCTGGCTCATGGGCGTCCGTGAGCGCTGCGACCTCACCCGCGTGGTGCCGGCATGAGCCGCTTTCTCCTCGTCACCGCCGCTGTCCTGACCGCCGAAGGTGCGCTGTGGGCCGCCGGCCGCATCATAGGAGCGCTGATATGAAATGGATCAACACCAGCCTGCCCCTGTCCTTCGGCGGGGAACACGACGGCGAAGACCTCGCCGTGCGGTTCAGCGGCATCTACCACGGGCCCTGCCGCGGTCGCCGTGAGGGTGGGCTGCAACTGGAGCCGGACGAGGCCGAGACCTTCGAGGTCTACATGGTCCAGATCGAGATCGGCGGACCGTCCGGCAGCGGCTGGATCAGCTTCCCGAACGCGCTGCTGACCGACCGGCTGATGGAGCAGCTGAAGCGCATCGGCATCGAGGAGGAGCGGGCCGCCCGTGAGCATGCGGCGGAGATGCGCGCCGAGATGGCGGCGGAGGATCGGCGGGAGCGGATGGCCGGCTTCGGCATGGCCGCGGAGTGAGCGATGCCGATCACACTCACCCCGGAGGAAGAGGCCGCCCTTGAAGCTCTTGAGGACGGCTGGAGGAAGGAGCTCGACGCATGAATGCCCTGCACACCGTCCCCGCCGAAATCGCCCCAGGCGTCTATGAGATCGACGCCGAGGCCTACCACGCCGGCCCCGGCGCATCGGTCTCCATGCTCCGCGCCTTCGCCGACAATCCGGCCCGGATGCGGTTCGGGATCCGAAAGGAGACCGCCGCCCAGCGCTTCGGCACCCTGATCCACTGCGCCGTGCTGGAGCCCGACACGCTGGACATCCGGTTCTGCGCCACCGACCTGGAGCGCTTCGACAGCCGCACCGCCGCCTACAAGGCCGAAGTGGAGCGCGCCGATGGCCGGGAACTGGTGAAGCGCGCCGAGCTCGACGAGGCCTGCCGCATCCGCGACGCCGCCCATGCTCACCCCATTGCCGGCGAACTACTGGCTCCGGCCGGGCTGCTGGTCGAGCGGTCGTTCTACTGGACCTGCCCGGAAACCGGCCTGCTGCTTCGCGGTCGCGCCGACGGGCTGCGCCCGGATATGCGGGTGATCGTCGACCTGAAGTCCACCACCGACGCCGGCCCGCGCGAGTTCAGCCGGTCCGCCGCCGAATACCGCTACCACTGGCAGGCCGCCCATTACTGCGATGGCGTGACCGCTGCCGCCGGGTGGGAGCCCGAGGCCTTCATCTTCATCGCCGTCGAGAAGACGGCTCCCTTTCTGGTCGGCGTCTACGAACTGGACGCCATCGACATGGACAAGGCGCGCGAACGCCTCTCCGACACCAAGGCCGCCTTTGCCGAGAGCCTGCGCAACGACGTCTGGCCCGGCCATTCCGCGAGCCTGGAACGCCTTGAACTGCCCGAGTGGGCGCACCGCTAAGGATCCCGCATCATGACCACCACGAACACCGCGGCCGCCCCCGGCCGCTCGCTGGCGGAGCTGCGCCAGGCCGGTCGCCAAGTCGCCAAGCAGGCCGGCGGCAGCACCGTCGCCGCCTTCTTCGACGCCAACAAGGAGACGCTGAAAGCCCTCCTCCCGGCGCACATGACGCCCGACCGCATGATGAAGATCGCGCTCGGCGCCCTGCGCACCACGCCGAAGCTGATGGACTGCACCATCGAGAGCCTGTTCGGCGCCGTCGTCGTCTGCGCCCAGATGGGCTTGGAGCCGAACACGCCGCAGGGGCACATCTACCTGATCCCGTTCGAGAACCGGCGGAAGGGCGCGACGGAAGTCCAGATCATCGTCGGGTACAAGGGCCTGATCGACCTCGCCCGCCGGTCCGGCCAGATCGAGAGCCTGTCGGCCCGCGTGGTCCATGAGCGCGACGCCTTCGACATCGACTACGGCACCGCCGACAGCATCACCCACAAGCCGTTCCTGGCCGGCGACCGCGGCAAGATCACCGGCTTCTATGCCGTGGCGAAGCTGAAGGGCGGCGGGGTGCAGTTCGAGTTCATGTCGGTGGCCGAGGTGAACGCGGTCCGCGACGGCTCGCAGGGCTACCAGACGGCCAAGCGCTTCAACAAGTCCAACACCCCCTGGATGACCAACTACGAGGAGATGGGCAAGAAGACGGTGATCCGCCGGCTGGCGAAGTACCTGCCCATGTCGATTGAGATGGCGAACGCGGTGGTGCTGGACGGTCGGGCCGAAGCCGGCGAGACGCAGGGCCTGGACCGCGTGCTGGACGGCGACTTTACGGTGGTCGGCAGCGACGAGGTGGCGCCCGAGCAGGAGCCGCAGGCCGAGCAGGCGGAGACGCCACACGACCCTGAGACCGGCGAGGTGGTCGAGGTCCAGCAGGCGGCGACGCAGACCGACAGCCTGCCGGCCGAGACGACCGACTGGCCGGCCAAGGTGGCGGAACTGAAGGCCGGCGCCAACGCCTGCGCCGACGTCCAGGCGTTCGTCGCCTTCAAGAAGGCCAACAAGGCGACCATCGATGCCATGCCCGACGACGTGCACGCCGATTGGTGCGACTTCGCCGAGGCGCGCGCGGGCGAACTGCGGGGGCCGAAGTGATGCGCCCCTCCCCCGCCGACGACACGCCCGCCATGCCCGCGCTGGAACTCGCCCTGATGCGGGCCGAGGCCGATGCGCACCGGGCTGGATTGGGCGCCTGACCCCACACAAGCGCGCATAGCGCAGGAGACCCGACATGGACCTTTCCACCATCCGCATCGACGCATCGCCGCTGACCAACACCATCCGCATCGGTCGCGTCGGAGCCAAGCCGGGCGTCTATTTGGACAAGCGTGACGCCACCGGGGAGTGCATCGGCGCGGTCATCGAGCATGTCATGCACGGTTGCCCCGACGGCGCCACGCTGAGTGTCACGGCCCCGGATGGCCGGCATTACGATCTGACCGTCAAGCCCGTCCAGTCCGCCACCCCCTCCGCCTGAGAGGCCGACACCATGGCAAAGTCCGATTACATTTGCTGCGACCGCTGCGACTGCAAGATCGTCTACGACCACGACGACAGGATCATGGAGGGGCTGGTCGCGCTTGGCCTGGATAAGGCGCCCGCCCTGTGCGAGACGTGCCGCGCCGCCACGGCTCCGGCCCCTGCGGCAGTGCCGATCTGGCAGCCGATTGAGACGGCGCCGGAGGATGGGACGCGCATCGATGTGTGGTCCAAGCTGGATGAGCGCGTCACGGGCGCAAAGTGGCACAAGGATGCGTGGCGCTATTGGGGCATCGACGGCTTCGAAAGCTGGGCCTGGGTGAAGGTCGATGGGGAGGTTACCCACTGGATGCCGCTCCCTCCCGCCCCCTCCGCCTCCCCTGCGGCCAGCACGGAGGCGCTGACTACCTGCGTCACCTGCCAGGGTTTCGGCTCGCGCGCCCATCCTGACGATCCGCACCCGCTGCCGTGCCCGGACTGTGATGGTTCCGGTTCTGTCGGCACGGAGGCGCTGACCGAGACGGCCAAGCGGATCGCGTGGGAGATGCGCTACCGGTTCTGCGTCAACTACGGCCATTGCGGCGATGCGGAGAGCATGTGGGGCGACATGATTTCGCCTGACCGCGACGCCTGCCTCGCAGCAGCCCGCGCCGCGCCCCCTGCGGCCGAGAGCGTGGACGAAGGCCGGCGCATCCTCGAAGAGATGACCGCGCTGTTCGAAATGGGCGACGAAGCGAACACCCCCGGCACGGACAGCTACACCATCCTGTGGCAGGCCCGTGAGTTCCTGCGCGGGCGCGGGCGCGGGGAGGGTTGAGGCGATGGCTGACCACAAGCGCCGCTTCCGCATCTTCCTGCAGCTGGTCTGCCGCCCGCACCCCTGGAGCTACGGCGGCTCCGCTTGGACGCGCTGGACCCGCCATTTCGTCGGCCCGCGTGAAGCATGGCACATCGCTGGCGTGCTGGCCGCCTGCCCTGATTATGAGGAGCCCACGCGATGACCGACACCCACACCACCGCCCTGTCGCCGGAGGAACTGGCGGAAGCCTGCATCGCCGACATGGACGGCTGCACCTACCGTGGTCGCGTTGACGCTATCGCCGCAGCGATCCGCCAGCACTCGGCAGACAAGGACCGGCAGATCGAGGTGCTGACGGCTGATAACGAATGGCTGCGCTCTGCCCACAAGGCTTCCTCGACCGGCCAGTTTTCCGCCACCGAACGGGCTGAAACCGCAGAGGCCGCGCTGTCCGCCTCGCTGGAGCGTGAGCGGGCGATGCGGGAGGCGCTGAGAAAGTGCATATCGCCGTACGCCGGGTACGCCATCCAGAACGATAGCCAAGCCGTGGACGTGATGAAGGGCTTCTACGCCCACATCCGCGAAGTTGACGGTATCGCCCGCGCCGCCCTCCAGCCCCAGGAGGCGACCGACTGGCGACCCGATGCAAGGCAAGCAATCATCGACGATGCCCGCGCTGCCGGGCTGCTTGATGGGGGAGCGACCGATGAGCGCTGAATACCGGGCCGAACAGCGCGACGACGGATGGATGATCGTCGTGCCGGATGGAGGTCCCGCGCTCTACAGGACCATCCAGTGCAGCGACAAGGACGCCGCAGCCGTCGCGCACGCCATGAACCGAGCCTTCGCCGCCGGCAAGCGCCGCCGGTCGGACGAAATCAACGCGCTACTGAGGGGTGACCATGACCGCTGACCTGTTGGAGCGCGCCCGCTCCGCCGTGACGGTGGAGGAGGAGTGCGACGCGCCGCGCATCCACGAACTGAAGGCCGACCCCACCCCGTTCAGCGACCTTGTGTCCGGTCGCAAGCGCGCTGAAGTCCGCCGGGACGACCGGGGATTTCAGGTCGGGGACAAGCTGTTCCTCTGTGAGTTCGACCGGAAGGCGCAGACCTACAGCGGCCGGCAGTGCTGCGCCAGGGTGACGCATATCCAGCGGGGCTACGGGCTACCGGAAGGGCTGGTCGTGCTGTCGGTGGACGTGCTTTCGACGCTCAACGTGGTTCCGGACGCCGCCAGCCCGGACGGCGGAGAGGTGGGGGAGAAGGCGAATGGGTGACAAGCTGCTTACCCTGGAGGAGTGGGCGGAGGCGGTCTATGGGAAGCACCGCCCCAACCTCGATACCCTGCGGCGCTGGGCGCGACAGGCTCGCATCTACCCGCTGCCTGAGAAGCACGGCCGGACCTACTTCGTCATTCCGACCGCTCGTCACATCGACCCGAACAAGCCAATCGTCAACCCGAAGAAGAGACCGCCGAGCGGTCCGTTGGTGGAGAGGATCCGTGGGAAGACGGCGTAGCACGAAAACCAAGGGGCTCCCGCCGAACCTCTACGAGCGCGCCGGCTACTTCGCATGGCGCGACCCGCGGGACGGCAAGGAGTACGGGCTAGGCCGCGACCGGCGCGCGGCCATCAGCCAAGCGATCGAGGCAAACCACGAGGTGGAAGGCACGCGCGGCAAGCGCTCGCTGGTTGACCGGTTGGTCACCGGCAAGGACAACAGCATGGGCGCGTGGTGCGACAACTACCTGAAGGTTCTTGAGGCCCGCGGATTGGCCGCCAACAGCATGAAGGTGTTTCGCTCGCGCCTGAGCACCGTCCGCGCCCGTTGGGCAGATCACCGGATCGACGCCATCACCACCCGCGACGTGGCGGAGTTCATCGACCAGTGGGACGGGCAGGGGAAAAAGAGCATGGCGGCGGCGATGCGCTCGTTTCTGCTCGACGTGTTCAAGGCGGCGCAGGCAAAGGGGTGGGTTCTGAGCAACCCGGTCGCCCCGACCCGCGCGCCAACGGTTGAAGTGATGCGCGCCCGCCTGACGCTTGAGGACTTCCGCAAAATCCACGCCGCCGCCTTGGCGCATCACCCCGCATGGGTGGCCCGAGCGATGGAGCTGGCGCTGGTTACCGGACAGCGCCGCGAGGACATCGGCCGATTGGGGCCGAAGGACGTGCGCGACGGAAAGCTGTGGGTAGAGCAGGGGAAGACGAAAGCCAAGGTCTGTATCCCGCTCGCACTGCGGCTGGAAGCGGTCGGCTGGACGGTCGGCGAAGTCATCGCCCGGTGTCAGGACAATGTGCTCAGCCGCCATTTCATCCACCACGCCACGACATGGGGAGCCGGGCGCGCCGGGGCGAAGGTGCCGCTGAACGCAATCACCAACGCCTTTGCTGACGCGCGCGAGCAATCCGGCATCACCTGGGAGAAGGGTAAGACCCCGCCGACCTTCCATGAACTGCGCTCGCTGGCCGCCCGACTGTACGCCGAGCAGGGCGCGGATGCGCAGGCCCTTCTCGGACACAAATCGCCAGAAATGACAGCGACGTACCGCGACAGCCGGGGAACGGAGTGGGTCGAGGTGAGGGCCGGATAGGGAACGCGCTGTCGGACGAATTTCGGGAATTTTCTGGATCGTGCCGAATTTCCCTTGATTTTCAATGCCGTTTTGCTCCGCCATATACGCCCCAT